>Ga0207047_1020_pt1 | contig 41638 bp, 38 predicted proteins | sample Alteio_BWMinCont_67_FD_153302 | JGI IMG/M metagenome (GOLD analysis project Ga0207047, IMG submission 153302) | Enriched cells from forest soil in Barre Woods Harvard Forest LTER site, Petersham, Massachusetts, United States -... | ecosystem: Environmental > Terrestrial > Soil > Temperate forest >...
GCTTTGTCGCTTCGTGCGTCATCCACTTCGCATCGGCTGGCTTGTCTCGTACCAGAGCAAGCCAAGCCACGGCCCACAGTACTGCGGGCAGACCCTCATAGATAAATGTCCGCTGCCAGCCGAAGAGCTGAATCAGGTAGCCGGTAATTGCCGACATCCAAAGCACGGTTACCGGATTTGCAAGAATGAGCAGGGTATTGGCGCGGGAACGCTCAGCTTTTGTGAACCACCGCGTAAGGAGCAGGAGCATCGCCGGGAAGATACAGCTCTCCGCCACGCCAATGAGAAAGCGATCCAGCGCGAGCGCCCAGAAAACACGGATGACGCCTGTCAGCGCGGCCAGCACTCCCCACAGACCCAACGCAACAAAAATGAGTCGAACTGGACTGCGCTTTCCAACCAGCATCGTTCCGGGCAGCTGAAACGCAAAGTAGCCCAGAAAAAACAGGGCACCCAACAAAGAGTTCTGCGCTGCGGAGATGTGGAGTGTCGTCGCGAGTCCAGCTGCCGCGCCCATTCCATAGTTGGCGCGATCAAGATAGGCCAGGCTGTACGCAATGAAAACCGCAGGCAGTAAATGCCACCAGCGGCGCCGCAGACCAGCCTCTGCAGCCGCCAAGGTACTTGCGGAGGGTTCGTCCTCGATATTGGCCTTGATGATTGGAGACCCGAAATGCATCTTTGATTTATTGTGAGTGATCGTGTCGATGGAAGACGCGGTTGTGCTGAGAAAATAGTAGCAGTGAAAAAGGCACGGTCGTTATTGAGAGGCAATGCCACCCTTGAACTTAGTGGGAGCGCCTGCTAGATGCCCATTGCAGCCAATGTTGATATGGCCACTCGCTCTTCTGTTGAGTGGCGCAATGTGGGGACGAGCTAAAGGCTATTCCTTAAAAGGGTTTCTGGAGCGTGATCCGGAAAACGAAAGCATGGTCACACGGCTTTGTGCGTGGAGTCGTCACGACAAGAGCTTCCTTCGTGAACTCCCAGTGAAGGGGTTCGTCGCTTCCCAGCATGGAGATCGATGCGATCTCGGAGGGATAGAGTCCCGTCCATGTCTCACCCTTCGGTACCAAGCTAGTGAAGGCGGCCCTGTCCCCGGGCCAAGTAAGACATGTTGCGTAGAGGAAGCTATCGCGACATGTATACCGAATATCCTGAGAAGTGTAGCGAAGGCTATTGTCTTCGTTAAAGGAGCCGCTCTTCTTGAGCTGGGTTGGCCCTTCTCCGGCCACGAGCCAGGGACTGGTGCCGTAGACCGATTCGCCATTGATCCGCAGCCATTCTCCGATTGCCTGCAGGCGCTCCTTCGCCGGGTCGGGAATTGTGCCGTCAGGTTTCGGCCCGACGTTAAGCAGCAGAAATCCATTTTTACTCACGCGATCTACTAGTCCGGTCACCAGTTCATCCTCGGACTTGAACCCCAGATCTGCGACGTAGCCCCATCCACTGCCGCTATCGATCGTGGTATCGGTGATCCACTCGTAATAGGTCATGTTTACTTCACGGCCTAGCTCCAGATCATCGATTCCGACGCCGGGTGTGAGATCGTGATTTTTGTAAGTCACGGTTACGGACTTCCTGGAAGCTGCGGCCTTGTTGAAGTAATAGGATAGAAAGTCCTGTTTGTAGCGTTGTTGGATCAGTCGTAGTCCATAATCAAACCACACAAGATCGGGATCATAGGCGTCCACTACCTCAGTGAGCTTGCCGATCCAAACATCGAGGAACTTCTTGTCGGGAAGCACGCCGGGCTCGTGGCTTACGCCATAAAGGCCAGCGTAGCGTGGATCGGAAACATCGTAGCGCTTATCCCAGGTTGGAAAGTAGAACCAGTGTTCCGCGTGATGAAATGCGGTCATGAACTTCAAGCCATGCTGTTTGATCGCTTTCGAAAGCTCGCCGACAACGTCGCGCTTGGGCCCCATCTTCGCAGCATTCCACTCTGAGTATTTCGTGTTCCACATCGCAAAGCCATCGTGATGTTCGGCGACGGGGCCAGCGAAGCGCGCACCTGCATTCTTAAATAGCTCCGCCCACTCATCCGCATCAAAATGGCTTCCTGTAAACATGGGGATAAAGTCTTTGTAGCCAAACTTGTCGAGTGGTCCGTAGGTGGCCTCCTGATGCTTTCTTTCGTCGGAGTCTGGCTTGGTGTACATATTATGGGCATACCACGTTCCATTATTTCCATAAGCAGGAACCGAATAAACGCCCCAGTGCGTATAAATGCCGAACTTACCATCCCTAAGCCATTGAGGAACGGCGATATTCCGCAGCGAGTTCCACGAAGGCTGGAAGACGCTGCCTGCGGTGTTTGCCGCATGCTCGCGCTTATGTTCTGTCGCCCGCGCAAAAGGAGCAATCATGGAACCAGCGGAGAGAGCTGCACCGCTCTTCAAAAGATCTCGTCTGTTGAAAGCCATAGCCTTCGTTCCTCATGTTGCAAGTGGTTGTTCCGGTCGTCAAAAGGCAGAGTTAAGGGCTCCTCACGGATTGCGGTATACCTCCCGCATGATTGCCCAAGTGCGCTCTCCCATCAATGGAACCTGCATCGGATCGGTTGTGCTTAACCACTCCTTGTTGCGTGGCTCTGCAGCGAGTTTTTCCATATCAGTCTCGTAGTCAATGCCGGTGTATTCGTAGTAGCCAAAGAGGTAATAGCGACCGTCGTCGAGATGATGCACGAAAATGGAGAAGTTATGCATGTTGTACTTTTGCAGCAGATCGCGAACCCCTGCATTGGATACAGCGTGAAGCGCCTCATACGCGCGAATACTATCGGGGCGTATACCGATCACCATCCCTACCCGTTTCATCGTTGGCTCTAGCCTTTCTGAGGCGAACCTGAACCTCCAGGCCATCTCTCAGTGAACTCTTTAGTCAAGCCCCATGTGCCCATCTCAAAATTCTTAAATCCAAGCTTCAGCGCTGGTGATTCCGGGCGAACGCGAAAGTCGCGTTTCTCTGGATTCACAAAGAGTGGGTCGGCAAAAGTAGAATTCTGGTCGAAGCCCAGTTTCTGCCACGCTGCGAAGTCGTAGTGCTGTGCATTTCGTTTGCCGCTTTCGGATCGCAATTGATCGAGAACCGCCTGGAACTCTCCTTTAGCGGAGTAAAAGCAGTTGCGATCTATTTTCTCGAACCACGGACCGGTCGCAGGCGGAGCGATGACCGAGTAAAACATCTGGGGCCACCAGGGCCAGCCTGCCGGCCATTGCGTATCGGTAGCATCCATTACGACGATGTTGTTGTAATAGCGATCGTGGTTGTAATTATTTCCAACATGAAAGCACGGGGCTACCCGGGACTTATACCAGACATTGTTGTATACCTCGCGATAGGCACCTTCGCGCCATTTGAAGCTCACGCCACCAATGGAGATATTGTTATAGATTTTGTAGTTGGAAGCACCGTCATCAAGATCAAGACCCCAGCCGGATCTTTCGTTAAAGAGGTTGTTGCGCACGATGACGGGCTCCATCGCATCCACAAGTACGTCCCAGGCATCAATACTGCGGTCCACGGTGTATGGACCATGGGACTGCGCCAAGCTCCAGGCCCGATCTCGACCCCATGCGTTGAAGGGGCCGTGATCGCTGGTTTCAAGTACGGTGTCGTGGGTTTCGTTGAATTCGATAACATGACCGCCCCAGGTGCTGTCGCCAATACAAATCGCGGCACGCGGCATGTTATAGATTAGGTTATGGCTGGCGGTGATTCTTTTCGCGCGAGAGATATAGACACCGGCAATTTGTCTCCCATAGACTCCGCAGTCGTGTATGAGATTATTGGTCGCCTCACATTCATAAGGGAAGGCTCGCTGCGTTCCATTGGTTTGTTCAAGATCGCCCACGAAGCAAATGGCACTATCGCCTGTTTCAGTGAATGTGCATCCGGTAACGGAAAGCTTTCGATTGTATTTGTTGACGAAGACTCCGTTTCCGCCAACTGCATCGAACCAGCAATCCTCAATGGAGCAACGGCGAGTACCTTCGGCAAAGACTGCTCCACCCCGGTGTATGGACCAATCGCTAAGCGACGGCACCTCATATCGGCTCATGTAGGTACTGAGTGTGTGGGAAAGCCGCACACCTTTGACCTTAATGTTTTCGACCGGCGCAGTCTGAGTGCCGGCAAAATGAATAACGTATTCGAGCTGCGGGACCTCGATCAGGGCGGTGCTTAGATCCCTTCCCGGTTCTGGATAGTAGTAGAGGATGCTCTTTCGCTTGTCGAGGAACCACTCACCAGGTGAATCGAGTTCTTCAAAAACATTCTCTATAAAAAAGCGCGACTCATTGCCTACTCTAGCGGGATTGCGGTCCCACTTTGCGCCTATCTGCTGGCCTCCTTCACCAAACCAGATGAAATGGTTCTTTCGATCGATTTCCTTCAACTCCCATTGCAGATTGCCCCAATAAGCCTGCTGGAAAATGTGAATTTCCGCATCCTCGGGATTAGACCACTGCTTGTTCGCAAACGTGGCGGGATCGAACTCGACTCCGCTTGGCGCTTGACCGGAAAAGGTCATATCAGCATCCGGTCCTGCATCGGAGTTCTGAGCGTCCTTTGGAATCGGACCTACAGCCTGCAGGTATCCAGATTTTCCTGGTTGAGATGGATCGTAGTTCGGATAACGAGCGCGAATCTGCCTCTTACCATTTACAAAGAGTTGCGTGAAATCCAGACCCGTCGGCACAGAACTGGCCATGATTCCATTTCTGTACGGCTTCCACTGGCAGGAAAGAGAAGTTCCTCCGCTGAGAAGGACAGCTTCTCCCGGATAGGCGCTATAGACGACGGGAGCTTCGGGCGTTCCGGAATCCTCTGATCCAAATGTCAGTGGAGTTTTGAGATAGTAGGACCCTTCCCGTATCCAGACTTGGATGGGAGCACGGCGTGTCGTCTGCCGAACTGCTTGCTGTGCTCGGGATAAAGTGGCGAACGGGTGTACCTGTGTTCCAATATCGCGATCATCGCCTGTCGGAGACACATAGAAAACATTCGCATCGAGCGCCACAGAGGCCGCTTCTTCTTCCGCATTCAGATGCCGAAATTCTGGAAGAATGCTGCCAGCCGCCACGGCCGCGCCACCTGTCAGCTTGAGAAAGTCGCGTCGATGCATAGGTGTATTAATGGACGTACCAATGTTTATCAGCGGACAAGTTGAGCAGTCAAGGAAGTGGTCGGATTTTTTAGCGCTTTACTGCAGAGATCGGCAATCGCATCGAACATGATGATCGCCGAGGATGATTGAACATAGGGTGGACCAATACGATCGAGAATAATGCATTCGCAGCACATGTTATTAGTAATGCCACTCTTTGTTGAAGACTGGAGACAATATCTTCTGAACTTCTGTCACCAGGCCCATATCGAATGGTTCGTTATGCCATGCGACGTTTCGTTTCACGGTTTCTGGATTAGCTGTGCTGAACATCGTGGTGGGTATCTCCGAGTGTTGGCTAGAAAACTGTAACGCCACCTTGCTGATCGAAGTGCCTTGACCTCGGCAAAATTGTGCGGCCGCATGAAAAAAGCGCTGTTCTTCAGCGCTAGCGGGATGCCAGGCCGGCGCACCGCGGTCTGTAAGAAGACCGGAAGCAAAGGGCGATCCGTTTACGATGCCGATGCCGGACGGCTTAGCTATCGGAAGCAGATCGAGCAATTGTGTATCGTTCAAACAGTAGTGATTGTGAACCAGCGCGGCGTCGATATCGAGGGCGGCGAAGATCCGCTTCCATAGATCCATGGGATAGATCCCGAAGCTGACATTGCCAATTCGGCCTTCTCGTTTCAGTTCCTGAACTGTTTCATATCCTTCGCTCAAGGCCCATTCCGTGTGTTTTCTGTTCTGGTATTCAATATCGTGGATATGGATGATGTCGAAATAGTCTGTGCCCAGCCGTTCGGCACTTTCTTTCAGAGAAGCCCGAATGCGCGTTCGCGAATAATCCAGTGTGTCGTCGCCATATTTATCGGGATCCGTGTATTTACCTACTTTTGTCGAAAGAAAATAGCGATCACGGGGAATGCCACGCAGGGCCTTGCCGAGAACCGTCTCAGATCGTGTGCCGCCGTAAGCAGGAGCAACGTCGAAATAGTTGATCCCGCAATCGAGCGCAGCGTGAACCGCGGCAATCGCATCCATCTCATCTACAGGATGGAACACACCTCCCAGCGACGATGCGCCGAAGCTGAGCCGTGATACCTGCAAGCCGGTTTTTCCGAGCCTGTTGTATTGCATAGAGCCACCTTTCTTAGAAACTAATAACCAGTCATCGAACTTCCAATAGCCAACACGATGATGGCAGCGATAAGAATCGACAAGCCGGCATAAAGCTTTTGCAAGGCACGTGGTGGCGCGCCAGCCCATTCCCCGCCAACAAATCCAAAGATATTGGCAACGATAAGTGACGAGGCGATGTTGACTGCCCACCCCACGGAAGTACCCAGCCGGCCCAGATAATAGGCGCCCATACCGTAGGGAATGGTTCCGATGAACCAGATCACGCCCATCAGTACGCCCATCAGCCAGTCGTGCGGCGCATCAGTACCTACATTTTTGCGCCATGTGCCGCGCTTGATCTGCAGTCCCCCAAACCAGAACAGGAGAGCCACTGTTGCTCCCCAGAAGACGGGCATCCAACTGGCCAAGGTAGAAAAGACCGGATTCGCACCGAGTTTCTGGGCTTCCTCTCCGACTCGGCTGGTAAATGCGAAGCCAAGATTTGCGCAGGCGCTCAGTAAGCCAGATGCCACGCAGACCAACAACGCTCTACCAAAACCGTGTCGGCGGCGGCCATCTATGTCCAGGGAGCGTTCTCGTAAAGCGCCCGCTCTGCCACAAACCGCCACTCCGGCGACGCACCCTGCAATACCTAGCAAGATCACAAGACCGCCACGCGTAAGAATGTCACCGGGAGACTTCACTAAAAAGGGAAGAATGGAACCGACTGCCGTATTAATCCCCATGATGACGGCAAAGCCGACCGACATTCCCGCCAGGGTGACACCGTAGCCGAAGAGAATTGAACCAACTCCCCAGCCAAATCCGTAAGCCGCTCCCGTCCATACGGTTCGGGGCCCCGCAGCGTGAACGGCCTCTGGCCAGTTAGGCATGACAAAGGCAGCCATGATGAATGGAAGGATGAGCATCATTACGAGCGTGGAAGGAATGTAGATATTCTCGAGCTCGAATATTCGGCGATGCTTCAGCGGAACAGCCAGTGCTCCTCCTGCGATAGCAGCAATGAAGACAAGTGCGAACCCCAAGACGGGTGAGTGCATAGGAACGAGCCTTACCTTCCGTGTTTAAGCATCCAGTGCCGGTGACCAATAGGGCGCATTCACCCGGACCAGTTAGTAGGTATTGGTTCAGCCATCGCATTCTAGAGATCGCACCCAAAAGGCGTCAAGGCATTGTGGCGCGAGTGGGCATTTTTCGCCCGGCAGATGGAGTCAGCGCGCCTGGACGCTGCCCCCACGCGATATCGGATGTTGATTTGGAGCGGTGCTTCTGGCCAACGCCGCCACGCGTCGATGAGGTGCTCGTGCGGGGCCAATTTCACTTCCGCTGGGTTTCGATCCCTCGGCCTGCTGTATTTAATGCACTTTTGTCACACCTGTTGCTGCAGGTTCTACGTTGTGGGTCCCGATCTCTTGCGAAGAAAAACCGGCTTGACAGCTTTCTCGGGTGGTTGCTAGTATCCGTGCCGAAATATTGGTTCATCCATTGTAATGCGTTTTTGGGAGACTCTTATGAATTGCCCGATCAAGCTGAAACTGAGAATGCTCGGTCTGACGACATCGATCGCGATGATCTTCCTCGGCGCGTCAGCGAATGCAGCAGCTCAGGTCGGCACCTCGTCCGCCGCTTTGAACGGAATCGTTCGAGACGCCTCAGGTGCGGTCGTTCCAGGTGCAACGATAGTTTTAAAAAACACCCAGACTGGCTTCGAGCAGACGACGAAGAGCAACAATACGGGATCCTATTCCATGGTCAACATCATTCCGGGGAGCTATCAGGCGACGATTTCAATGCCGGGATTTTCCACGGAGAAATCTCTTTTCGATTTAGCGGTCAATCAGACCGCAACCATCAATTTTGATCTCAAGATCGGAGCTGTAAACAGCACCGTGGAAGTTTCTGCTAACGCGGTGCAGATAGAAGCCTCGACATCAGAACTTGGAACTGTGATCAGTAGCACCGAGGTCAACGCTCTGCCTTTGAACGGGCGAAATTTCACCGAATTACTCTTGCTCTCGCCTGGAATCAGCCCCGTGAATACAACGGAGAGCGCGGGCTTCGGCGGAATCGGTAATCCAGTTGGAACAGTGGTTCTTCCCTCGGTCAACGGGCAGAACAATCGCAGCAATATGTTTTTGCTAGACGGCATTAACAACTATGGATCTATTCGCGATACGTATGCCGTGCAACCTACGCTTGACGACATCGAAGAGTTCAAAGTCCAGTCGCATAACGATGAGGCACAGTTTGGCCAGGTACTCGGCGGAATCGTAAACGTGGTTACAAAGTCAGGAACCAATCAGTTCCACGGTGATGCGTGGGAATATCTTCGAAACGACGCAATGGATGCGGCAAATTATTTCAATCCAATCAAGACGCCGTTGAAGCAAAACCAATTTGGGGGAGCGGTCGGTGGCCCCGTCATTCTGCCCCACTATAACGGTCACGATCGGACCTTCTTCTACGTTTCCTATGAGGGCTACCGCAACAACACAGCGTCGAGTAATTTCTTTCGGACTCCAACTCCGGCGCAATTGGGAGGTGACTTCAGCAATTTGGATAGCCAGGGGTTACAGCTCTATAACCCATTCAGTTCAGTTCTTGATCCTACAACGGCAACCGGGTACGCGTTGCAACCTTTTATGTGCGATGCTTCGGGAGCACCGCTCCCAGCGCCGAACAATATTCAGGGACAAGGAACTCCATGCAACATCATTCCATCAAGCATGATCAACTCTACGATGGTCTACTTTGCCAAGACCTTTTTCCCGGCTCCGGTCAACCTGCCAGGGTATCCGCAATTTAATGGTCGGGATACGACTCCGAATGTCACCCGTCAGGATCAGGTTTCGCTTCGCTTTGACCAACAGGTCGGAAAGAATGACCGTTTCTTTGTCCGCTGGACCGCTGCTTGGGAGCCGATCACTGGTTCTGGAGGTTTTCCGGGCTTAGTCGCGGACACGAATGATTCAAATTACAACATAGCGGCGAATTGGACCCACACTTTTGGCGCAAGTTCTGCGTTGCAGCTAACGTTTGGGCGTGTTTCCGCCCAAAATAACCGTACGCCATTTTTCATGAATACCCCGTCGGACTTCTATCAGCAGTCAGGATTTGCAAACTACTTTTATGACCACGGATCTTTCGGCGGGAATCAAGTCCCGTCAGTTCAGGTTGCCAATTACCTCAGTGGTACGAATTATGTAGGCAGGTTGCACTACTCGAATATCTGGGAATACCGAGGCGACTTCTCCAAAACTGTGGGTAGGCACAGTCTGCGCACGGGAGCGAGTCTGGCGACCGATGGTTGGGAACAGCCGTTCTACGGTTCAGAAGATGACTTCGCTCAGTCTCAAACCCAGGATGGGAACCTGGATTCGAATACCGGCGACTCTTTGGCTTCTATGATTCTGGGAGTACCTGCTTATTCTGAAGTAGACAACGTTTATTCACTCCTCCACGGTGGGAAGATTATTGGCAGCTATTTCCAGGATCAATGGAAAGTTACCGATAAACTGACAATCAATTGGGGAGTGCGTTACGACGTTACCGTTAATCCGCGCCAAGGTAAAGCATCCAATGGAAGTGACATCACGGGAGATTTTAATTTTAGCAATGGAACTTATGTTCTTCAGAATCCTGCCCCGGCGTGTTCGCCAACGCAGGGTGCCCCCTGCATCCCTGGTGGAACCTTGCCGCCAAATGTCACCATCGCCAAGAATGGAAAGATCATTCATGACAACTACAACAATATTCAGCCCAGAATCGGTTTTGCCTATCTCATTACCCCGAAGTTAGTTATGCACGGAGGTTATGGAAGATTTTTTGATAACTGGGCGGGATTAACAGAAAACCAATCCAATTACACTCAAACGTGGCCAAATATTGCGTTTGTAGGGGCACCAGGCGGCTTCAACCTTTACGGGCCACCGACGGGGCTAGCCCAGGATCCATTTAATTTTGGGAATGCTCCCATTGAGCCGGCGTCTTCTCCATTTTCGCCACTCAATACCAACTCTTATACAGACCCCCATCTCAAGAATGGGTATTCAGATCAATGGAATTTTGGATTTCAGCAAGAACTGGCTTCCGGTGTGGTCGCAACCCTCAACTATGTAGGGTCACGGAATGCAGATATAGCTACCGCCATTACCGCTAATGCTCTCACTAGTCCCGGAGGTAATGCACCCTACTCCTATATTCCTCCCACACCGTACACACAGAGCCTCTCATCGACTGACTACAACTCCCTTCAGGCATCTGCGCAGATCAGACTGCACTCCGGCTTTACGTCTACTCTTGCATATACATGGTCGAAGGCGCTCACTACCGGATGCGATGGGTATAACTCGGGTTGCGAGATTCAGAACCCGTACGACTTGAAAATGGATCGCGGACCTGCGGCTTTCGATCTTCCCCAGATTTTCACCGGGAGCTTTGTATTGCCCCTTCCATTTGGCTCGGGCGCACGTTTCAGCTCCAATAACGGTTTTGTGAATCAAATTATTGGCGGCTGGCAGTTGAACGGTATCGTGTCTTTCAATAGCGGCCCTCGGTACGATGTTCAGGACGACAATGGAATTTCTAACATCAATAATTTTTACGGAGTTGAACGTGCCGATTTGGTGGGAAATCCTAACCAGAGTACTTCCGCATATCCGTTGAGCAAATTAAATCCTATTAACCCTGCTGCGTTTGCAGATCCCGCCGGCGGGACTTTTGGGAATATGGGACGGAATAGTTTGCATGCCGACTGGGGCAGAAATTTGGACCTCTCCTTTTTCCGCGCTTTCAAGATAACGGACACAATGAAGTTCGAATTCAGAGCCGAGGCATTCAATGTGACCAATACGCCTGTCTTTGCTGCCCCCGACAATTATCTTCCCGACGGTTCGGGATATTTCGGTGTGGTGTCCTCAACTGCCAACACAGCACGGCAGATGCAGGTGGCGTTGAAATTCTATTTTTGACCGGCAGTCAATTGATTAGCGACGGAATGTGAAGGAGTCCTGGCTGTCGGGCCGATGTTCGCAGTTAATCTGTGTGAAACACCTCGTCCATCCGAGTCCACTTATCGCCGGGGGAACGATCCGGGAAAGGCTCCTGCATCGGGTCCATGATGCTCCACCATTTCTGGGTTGCGGGATCGGCTGCCATTCTTGCCATATCGGCTGCAAAGTCGGATCCGGTGTACTCGAAATATCCGAACAGGACGGAGTCGCGCAGAAAGATGGAGTAGTTTCGAATATTACATTCGCTGATCGTGTGCAGTACCTCAGCAGGAACTGCGGCATGAGCGGCCCGGTATGCTTCCTCGTACTCCGGGCGCAAACGGATCACCATTGCGTATCGAGTCATGGTTGTTTTCTGTGCCTCGGCCGACGATCCGGTGCCGGGCTCCTTTCTCAGAATCGCCTTCAAACAAATGCCGTCGTAACATTCACGACGTCACGATTCAGGTTTATCCCCGACCGGATGGCGTTGTAGCGAGCTGCTGGTCGTGTGCCATCACCTTGGTAAAGGTCATTCGGATTCCGTACTTTGGTTGTAGGATGACCATCGGGCGTGCTTCGATCGTCTGGCCCGGAGCCAGCTCAAAGTCGTATCTTCGGAGCAGATCGCTCAGAATCATGAGCATCTGGAGCATCGCATAGTTACCACCGATACAGCCTCGAGGTCCGCCACCGAAAGGTAGATGAGTGAAGGGCTTACGCAACTTTTCGTTCGCTTTTGCGAAACGTTCAGGCGCAAAACTTTCAGGGCTGTCCCAGTAGCGCGGCGCATGGTGCGCTCCATACACATAGACAATGACCATCGATCCCCGGGGTATGTCGATCTCCCCAACGCGATCGTCCGTAACGGCCATGCGGTCGATCATCCAAAACGGCGGGTAGAGGCGGAGCCCCTCCTGAATAACCTGAGTCGTGAATTCAAGCCTGGGAACATCCGCGTAACTCAGAGGCGCTTCGCCCAGCACGGAATCGAACTCCTCCCGGATCTTTTCGAGATAATCCGGACGCGAGCTCAACAGATAGAAAAGCCACGACAGACCATTCGACGACGTTTCATGCCCGGCAACCAGAAGTTGCATGCTTTCGCTCAACACCAGCTCATCGCTCATGCCTTCGCCATCGCTGTAGCGGGCATCCATCAAAGTCTGCAGCAGATCGTGGCCGGGCTCCTGGCCGCGGCGTTGTTTGATGTAAGCCATCAGAATGCTGTCGGCGCGGGCTCGCATCTCTTCGTGTCTGCGCAGTTCGCCTGAAACTGCAAACCAGGGATTCAGGTAGGGCTGAAGGGTTTGCCGAACGATAAATTGCTGGACGGCGCAGATGGTATGGCTGACGAGATCGATGTCTTCGTCCTTCAGCCGCGCGCCGAACAATGATCGGGCGACCATCGCGAAGGTCATTTTCATCAGCTGGGGGTAGATATCGACAGGGCCGCTAACGATTTGCCTGTCGAAATCCCGCAGTGAATCGGCGAGGGAGTCCTGCATGATCGAGGACAGAGCATCGAGTTGTTTGCGGTCGAAACCCTTCTGGATAAGGCGCCGCTGTGTGCGCCAAGCTTCCCCGTGCGTGGTGAGAAGACCTTTACCCAGGAAGTGGCCCATCCGTTTTACCTGGATTTCGGATTTCTGATAATTTTCCGCGTTGGTCTTCAATACATGCTGGATGACGGAGGGATCGGTAGTCACGATGGCCTCTTTAAGACCACCGATATAGAACCGGAATGTTTCGCCGAGGCCTGCGGTGTATTTCGACAAAACCTGCACGGGATCGCGAGCCAGAGCGCGCGAATCCGCAAAGGAGCGGAATCGGGAAACAGCGGGCATAGAGGAGGGCAACGTCAGACCTCGCCGCCTAGGTTCTCGCATAGAAATGCCTGGAGTTTCATGTGGTTTGCCTGAAGGGGTGAGGTAGCCATAGAAAAAGACCAAACGCTCGAATCAGTTTTCGTTGCCCAATTGCCTCAAAAGTATCAGATGATGCCAGATTGCGCGCGTCATGGTGGGGTGTTGCCGATAGGGAACGCCAAACTCTTCAGCGGTCTCCTTCACAATCCGGGTCAGCGGGGCGTAGTGGGTGTGACACACGAACGGGCAGAGATGATGCACGATGTGATGGTTGAGCCCGCCGACAAGCCAGCCCACCATCGGATTCGCCGTTGCATAGTCGGCTGTGGTCGCAAAAATGTGATACACGCCGTCGTCAAACTCGCCGCGATCTGAGGGAAAGTACGTGCTGTCGACAGTGTGTGTCGTTTGGAATACCAGCGCTACGGTCAAACCGATGATCAAATGGACCAGGAGGAACGCCGCAGCAACCAGCAGCGGCGATTTCCCCAGTACCACCACCGGCAAAATGAGCATGTAGGTTAGATAGAATCCCTTCCCGGAGAAGAGGATGGCGTATTCTCGCGCTGGGTGCTTACGTTTCAGATAGTCATGGGACGGGAAGAAAAAACACTCAAAGTCCCTAACGAAAACGTAGTCGAGCGAGAACAGCGCGTACAAGAAGAACGCATAGATGTGTTGGAACCGCTGCAGGCGCGCGCGAGGTTCATGGGGCGTAAACCGAAGGAGGCCGCGTCCTGTCAGCGCGTCGTCTTCAGGATGGACATTAATGCAGGAATGGTGGCCTCGATGGTGGAGGATACGCCACATGTACGAGTTGATTCCGCAAAGATCGAACACATAGTTCAGAGTCTTGTTTACGGACGGCACAGAGGAGATGGCGTTGTGGTTGCTGTCATGCGCGATGTTCAGTAAAAGGAAAGTCTGGGCGAGGCCGCCAAAAACGTAGAGGGCGATGAACCTCCATGAATCTGGCTTGAACGCGTAAATGGCAATCCAGCTGCCCCCCAGCACGGCCAATCCCGTGGCAATCTTGAGCCACATCGTGCGGTCGGCTTTGGGGGAAATGTTCTGATCGGCAAAGAACCTGTCGAGACGGCTGCGTAAGACTTTCGGGAAGGAAGACGCGCCTGCCAGTTCGCGCGCGGGCCGCTTTGGCAAGGCTTCAGATGGAACAAGATCATCCATCTCTTGCTCTAGAGCGCTCATCGCTTGGGCCTCGGACGTCACGGCGCCTCCAAAATCATTCTAGCCGGTCGAGTGTCCAGTCCGGTAGCGCCGGTCGCCCAAGGTGGCAGCCAATCTGTTGCCCCGCGCCGCCGGGAGCTGATGCCATCGCCAGAATTTATGGAGAATCAAGGAAATTTGGGTCGGTCGGGTCAGGCGAAACCGGGGTGGGGCGCTTCGTTTTGGAAGCGAGAATACGTTGCTTGGACCCGAGAATGCGTTGCACTGCTTCTGGCTCTGCTAACATAAACCATTGATCGCGTACAATAAAGGCGCTTTGAATGGGGCTGTAAACATGCGTCGGGCCCCTCCCAGGACTTCCTCGCCTCGTGCGTTCTGGAGTCATGGGACTTACCCCCGACCAGACCGAGCAACAGATAGGCGCGGAAGGGTTGTGCCTTTGTTCTCAAAGTCGGCCATACATTATGGTTCCGCTCTCCGAGACTCAGTCGTATTTCACTTCACCATGGCACGCGCGCAGCAAGACGTTTCATGTTTCTTACGTACTGAGTTTTTCTATTCCACCTTGGAGGGTATGGCTAATTTAATATGGCGTCGATTTTAGAGCAGCTGGATAGGTTGGGGGATGAGCACCCTCACAAACTCCTTTATTCGTACCTTGACCTGAACGGCAATCCAATCGAAGGCTATTCCTACGCGTCATTTCTCCACCGGACGAAGGCGATCGCCGGACACTTGCGGAAAGAGCATCGTTTCGCGGCGGAGGACCGGCTTCTGCTCGCCTACCCGCCGGGGCTCGAGATGATCTGCGCGTTTTTTGGCTGCGTGCGCGCCGGACTTATCCCGGTGCCGGTCTATCCCCCTACTTCTCGTGGCTTTCAGAGCGCCCTGTACAAAATGGTCCACATCGCCCGGGATTGTCAGGCAGCCGGGGTCCTGACGAGCAAGGATTACCACGCATCCCTGAAGACGAATCTCGCCAGAAGTGGAGTCTCGGCGTCCGGAGTCGACGTGGACTACATTTCTGGGCTGCCGTGGATCGTCACTGAAGACTTCGTGGACACGATTTCGGATGAGCCTTTTGTCGACACTTCGAAGATTCTGTTTCTCCAGTACACATCGGGGTCCACGACGGAGCCCAAGGGCGTGATGGTGACGCATGAAAACATCCTGCATACCTATCCTCTCGTGATCGACCATCCCAACCCGGTAGTCGTATCCTGGCTCCCGCAGTATCACGATATGGGTCTGATTGGGTGCTACCTTTACCCCGCGATGAAAGGCGGCACCACCTACGGCTTCGCCCCCATGGACTTCATTCAGCGGCCGGCCCTATGGTTCGATGCGATAAACACCTATCGGGCCAGCGCCACGGCCGCCCCCAACTTTGCTTACGACTTTTGCCTGCGCGCCGGGAGACTTTCCCGGGAGACCCTGGAAGCTTGCGATCTCAGTTCGCTCCAGGTGTTGATGGTCGCAGCGGAACCCGTAAAACCAGACACTTACGCGCGGTTTCTTGAGGCATTTCAGCCTTACGGGCTCAAGTCGGAGAGCTTTTATGCCGCATACGGGCTGGCCGAGAATACACTGGCTGTTTCGCTCGCTGGCCGCAATGTCGTTTCCGTCAACAAGCGTGCCCTGGCGCTGGGGAAAGCCCGTCTGACTACCGAGGTTTCCGAAATCGGAGGGGCGACGCAGATTGTCAGTTGTGGCACTCCGCTCCCGGGTCTCGACGTCAAGATCGTGGATCCGGAACAGCACATCGCTCTCCAGGAAGGCCATATCGGCGAAATTTGGGTTGCCGGGAATGGTAAGTGCCTGGGTTACTGGAAGAATCCGGAACTGACGCTGAAGCAGTTTCGTGCGCGGATAGTGGATGACAGCCCTTATGACGACGGCTACCTTCGGACTGGCGACATGGGATTCTTCCACAACGGTGAACTCTTCGTTTGCGGCCGCATTAAGGACATGATTATCCTCCGGGGGCAAAACTATTACCCGCAGGATATCGAGAACGTTGTGGAGAGAGCGTCCGGCCTGATCCGGGCCAATTGCGTCGCCGCATTCCAGATTCACGAAGACAACGAGCCTGCGCTGGCGATCGTTGCCGAAGTGAAAAATCCGAATGCGCTTCCGGAAGCGCGGAAGATTGCCGCCGAGGTCCGGAATTTTCTCAACGTGGAAGTGGCGTTGATTTCCTTCATCGCGCCTCGTGCGATACCGAGAACGAGTTCCGGCAAGATCATGCGCCATAAGACCAAGCACATGTGGCTGGAGGGTCAGTTTACAGTTCTTTCCGAGTTTTCACGGGAGAAGGACGCCGGGGCCTCAGTATCCGGTTCTGATGTCCAGTCGTCTTTCGATGAATTAAAAGCCAGGTACAACCTGACAGGCAGCGAATCCTACAACCTCATCGAAGCCGGGCTGGATTCCCTGGATCTTGTCGTATTCATGCATGAGCTCAAGGAACTTTTAAAGGATAAAGGCGCCGAGATGCTGGCGAGGCAGGTAGACATCGGTGTCATTCAGCGGGTGAGCGTAGCCGAGCTCTTTCAACTCGCAGAACAGTTGGAGCGTGCTCCCGAAGAAGCCCTGGCTTTGCTACGTCATTCCCTGGCGACGTTCCGTGAAGAGCAGCGCGAAGCGGAAAAGCAGATGATGAGCGACGATAGCAAGCTCATCTTCGCACCTTCGAAACTTGCGTCCTTGCCGGAGATACCGGTCATGAATCATGTGCTGCTCACGGGCGGCACGGGCTTCATCGGCCCGTTCCTTATGAAGAGCCTGTTGGAACAGACGCAGGCAAAGATCTATGTTCTCGTCAGGGCTTCCGACGAAGTCCAGGGCCGCCAACGACTGCGGGCGGCGATGGAATCGATGGGGCCTTGCCCGGCCCGACTGATGCAAATGTTCGAGGCTCGTGTCATACCTATCTGCGGCGATCTCGGGCAGCCAATGCTGGGCCTGTCGCAGGACGTCTGGGATTTCCTCGCCAGTGAAATGGACACAGTGTTCCACAACGGCGCAACCGTGAACTACCTGTTCAACTACGACCGCATGCGTGACGCGAACGTGCTGGGAACGAACGAGGTCTTACGACTGGCGTTCGAAGGAAGGTCCAAGGAATTCAACTACGTCTCGACTACCTTCGTCTTTGGCTGGGCGGTCAAATCGGTCCTGTATGAGACCGACTTCAACAAGAATATGGAGCTTCTTGATTTCGGATACAGCCAGTCGAAATGGGTCGCGGAACAGGTGGTTGCAGACGCGCGCAGCCGGGGACTTTCAACGCGGATCTTCCGACCCGCTCTCGTCAGTCCCTCGATTACGGGTGGGGGCAACAACTTCGATATCGCCGTTCGCTTGGTAGCGTTCATGGTGAATCACGGCATTGGAGTCGATGCTTTGAACCAGGTTAGCTTCGTTCCCGCCGATATTGTGGCGAACAATATCGTTGCGATCTCCACGACTCCCGGCACGGCGAATAAGACTTACCACGTGGTGCGGGACGACTATGCGAACATGCTGGATATTACGGGGCTCATTACCAAGTCGACCGGGCGGCAATTCGACATATTCGGCATTTCGGAGTTCGTTCCCGAGTTGATCCGGCGATGCCGAAAGGAAGACCTTCTCTTTCCGCTGCTGGATTTTCTGGTGGGCTCCGTGGACAATATCTCCGCGATGGAGTTCAAACGCTATGACAGTTCTTCCTATCAAGCGGCTCGGGATGCTTCTGCGTGGGGCAAAGCGGATCCGTCTCTCGAAGATACGGTCAACGGCATTCTAAAATTCATGCATCGCAAAGGGATCATTTCGGTTGCGGCTCGAGAGCCCAACGCTGTGTTACCGCCCGTTAGCCGTCTAGCCCTTACGGATGCATAATCCGTTCCTGCTTTTGAAATACCGGCGTCTCGGTCACATGCTGGCCATTATCTAACGTGCTTGTGGTGGTTAGCGTCATCTGCCGCCCATCAGCAGAGCCTACCCACCTGTCCTTTTGGGTCACTCGATCGTCTCGCAGGTGCATTTGATTGAACCCCGGATTGCCGAGCAACGCGAATTTGCGAATTGGTCCTCTCATGCCATGAAGGGGAAAAAATTGGCAGATTCAGATAGGCCGGGCAGGTGCGCGCTGCGAAGGTGCTCCGTACCACTCTGATTACGCACCGGGGACCTGTTTCGCGTCTGAAGCCCGTTGGTACCGTTGGAGAATAGGTATGTCCTTTAGCTGGCGACGATCATGTATAACATCATGAGTCTCGTGAACGTGCGCCGTTTCTGGGTTGTCGGAGTGGTCTTTGCCGCCGTCGTTGCGCTTCTTCCGTTCTCTTTTCACGCTGAGCGCCATTTGGAGACGGCAACCCGCGTCGAAGGTAGCGAAGCGGAGACTGTCCGGCAGGAGCTTGTCAGTCGTTTTCATTCGCCATTCGTGGATCGCGTGGTTCTGGTGATTCAGGGACTTCCTTCCGCGGATTCGCCGGAGGGCGAGCAAGCGTTAGAAACCATAGTTACGCGACTGAGAGAGGAACCCGGCGTGTCCGGCGTGGTTTCTTATCTCGAGTTGCACGATCCGATCTTCGTGGGCAAGGGCGGTGGAACGTTTGTCCTGGTAGGCCTGTCGCCGACCGATGGTGCAGTGGAGTCGCTGGTTCCGAAGCTTCACGAGCTGGCAAACTCTCTCACCAATCAATTGCGGGGCAATTACCCGGCCGTGAAGATCGAACTGACGGGCGAACTTCCACTGAATTTCGACATTCGGAAAGCGAGCGCCGATGATGTGCGGCGCGCCGAAACTCTGGCGATCCCCGCGACCCTGGCACTTTTGCTGTTGGCTTTCGGAAGTTTAGTCGCCGCCATAATTCCCCTGGTCGTTGGTCAGCTTGCCATCGCGACCACTCTGGCGATTGCCGGCTTCCTGGCCAGATGGTGGCACTTATCCGTTCTGATTCAGAATCTGGCCACCATGCTTGGGTTAGGCCTGGGAATCGACTATGCGCTCCTCATGGTCAGCCGCTTCCGGGAAGCTATATGTGCCGGGCTCGACGGACCGGCAGCCTCGGTCATGGCGGCACGTCAGGCCGGCCATACGCTCCTGATTTCATCTTCGACGGTAGCCATCGGATTTCTGGCGCTCCTGACGGTTCCCATCAGCGAAATCCGTTCCATTGGGGTCGCGGGATTCCTGGTGGCGGCAATGAGTGTGTTGCTTACAAATACCCTCGTTCCGGCGGTGTTGGCGTTGCTCGGCCGGCGGATTAATGCTGGCCGGATGCCGTTTACTCCGAAGCTAGATGCGCATCGGGCAGAACGTACGGGAAAACGCTGGAGACAATGGGGAAAGGCGATTGTCGCCCATCCCTGGCTTGCCCTGTTTCTGGCAGGCGTTCCGTTGCTTTTGCTCGGCTGGCAAGCCACGCGCCTGAATACCAGTGTTCCTAAAGGCGATTGGCTTCCGGAGTCGGCGGAATCAGTCCATGCGCTGCACACCCTGGAACAGATGGATCGGGCCGGCATTGTTTATTCGATGCGGGTCATTGTCGAACTGCCGGCGGACTCCATTGCGCAAACCGACGCGGGATGGAACGCGCTCGATCGTCTCAGCAAGCGCATCGCGAGCGACCCTCGTTGCGCGCGCGTAATTTCTATCACAACACTCGCGGACGGCGACCGTGCCTCCCTCACCGACCTCTCTCAGGAGACGCAGCGTACGTTTCTGAGTAGTGACGGACGAGCGGCGCTGCTTGAGGTGTTACCCGCGACTTCGGTCTCCCTGCGCGATCAGGTCGACTGGGTGCGAGAGCTCCGGAAGACCGGCGCGGCAATTCTCACCGGCGTGCCCGGAGCAACGCTGCAAATTGGGGGCATCCCGGCACTCAATGCCGATTATCAGACGATTGTCACTAATCACTTTGTACCGGTTACGGCGATGGTGGTAGTGGCGACGCTTCTGGCGCTTCTGGTCGGGTTCCGATCGCTTTTCGCCGCCGTGAAGGCTATCGCACTGAACCTGTTCTCGGTTGCGGCCTCTTTCGGGGCACTCGTTCTGGTCTTCCAGGATGGACGCGGGAGCAGCCTGCTGGGAGTTCCCGGGGGAACAGGCAGCGTGTTCCCCCTTGTTCCGATCGTCGCCTTTGCCATCGTCTTCGGACTGAGCATGGATTACGAAGTGTTCCTGGTCGCGCGGGTTCTCGAAGCCAGAAGGAGCGGACTGAGTGAAACGGACGCCATCCCGGAGGGAATGGCCAGAACCGCAGGCCTGATTACGAGCGCCGCCGCGATCATGATCGTGGTCTTCGCGGCATTTACTTTCGGAAACTTCCTGGTGGTCAAGATGATCGGATTTACGCTGGCGGTCGCCGTTCTGATTGACGCGACACTGGTTCGTATAGTGATCGGCCCCGCGCTCCTTCGTATTGCAGGCGATTGGAACTGGTGGCCTGGGGGGCTCGCCACATCACGCAGGGTGCCTGTGATGGTGAACCACGAATGACGCATGAGGTTTCGCGCGGCTAAACCAATTCCGCTGTCGCCGTCTCGATTCTTACGAGTATGAGAGAGGTGCCTTCGATGAAGGCCATGACACTTATCTATTGCAACCCATCCGTTCCACTCCATGCTGTGGTCCTGGCCGTGCTCGTGGGATGGAGAGCGGAATCGGCTAACAAGAGCGACGAGGACTTCCTGTTTCCTTCCATCCGCAAGAACGGAACTCAGCCGATCACTCCCGACATGGTGCTGAAGCGGTCGATCCGTCCTGCCCTGGCGCGGGCTGGCGTTACGGGGAAGGTGATTGGCTGGCATTCCATACTTTGGCGACGAATCTTGGCAGCCTGGGAGTGGATGTGAAAGTGGCGCAGGAACTATTGCGACACGCGAACAGTCGGACCACGCTCGACCTTTACACCCATGCCGTTTCGTCTCAGAAGCATGAGGCGACTCGTCGAATCGTAGAACTCCTGTTGCCGGCTGGAACAGAGGTTTCTGAACCCTCAGCACCGTTGAGCACCGTCAGCTGAGTGGCTGTATCCCGTAAGTTGTTGAAAATATGGTAGGCACGAGGAGACTCGAACTCCTGACCTCTACCGTGTCAAAATCCGGGTATTCGGTAATTCAACTACTTACAGGCTATTCAGGACTGCCAAAATCTCTGATAATCCTTCATAATCCGTTGTAAAAGCGGAACCGGTGCGGAACGGAATCTCTCCCGTCTACAGGTAAACTCAGCCACCAAATGTGGCGCCGAGCCTTCAGTCGTCCAAACCATCAGCTGGCAGGTATAAAGCCAGAACTACGCCAAGCCATACACAGTAAACCAGTGGAAGGCTGAGACCCCACCCCGCAAGATCGCCGCCATGAGGCGTTCTAGGCTGGATGAAGTAATGCCAGTTGAGATGCTCGTGAACACTCAGCAGCAGCGCTGCACTTTGAAGCAGGTAGAGATGCAAAATGTAGTAAAAAAACGGAACGCGGCCGTAGACCTCCAGAAAACCTCGAAGTGGGGGCAGCCAACCGCGTGCGGCGACTGCATCGAACAGAGCATAAATCAGCAACAGCACACCAAACGTGGCGAGAAGATAGTGCAGCGAAGGCGGGTACTTCTCCACATCCAGAAACGACATTACCGTCCGTGACGGTGCAGCAAGATGGGCAGGGCAGTTTTCAACGGCGGAAGTCGGAGCGATCCTATGTGGTTCTTCAAGAAGCTCGTTGCGTTTTCCGTCCTAAGGAGCTGTATGCCGTCAAGCTGTCCGCGATTGAGCCACATACGCAGAAATTGTATGTAATCCGCTGCCGTGGAAAATAAAGCATGTCCCATGCCATAGAATTCCGGGTGCGAAGGAGGATCGACGTTTACTAGTGCGGCTCCGAAACCACCGTCGACGGAGCGCCCGAATACTGGAGCTAGGCGGCATGCGCGCTCCGCATCCAACTCGAAGCAGGTGTCATTCATACCGAGGGGCGCAAAAATCTCCTCGGCGCAAAAGCGATCAATGGAGCGGCCGTCAACAGCCTCGACAACCAATCCCAGCCAGTCGACACCGCTGCCGTATTGCCACCGCGTTCCGGGATCGAAAGCCATGGGACAACGAAACGCCACATTCAATCCCGACACGATAGGCGGTAGAGATTTAGTACTCAAAAAGCGCGCGATCTCGGCATCCCAAAAGCTGTAGACAAGTCCGGAAGTGTGGGTGGCCAGGTGCCTCAGAGTGGCCTGCGATCTTGGTTCTCGCAATCGGCCACGATTGCCTTTATAACCAGTGAGCACTTTAAGTTGGGAGAATTCCGGCAGAATGGCTTCGACAGGAGTATTCCAACTGAGTTTGTCTTGGTCCGCAAGGATGGCGACGGCGGTCGCTCCGACGGCCTTGCTCATAGACACGATGCGAAACATAGTCCTATCTGTCAGGGGTTGGTCTGCTATTTCCTCTCCCGCTGCTCCTGACCAAATTACATCGCGTGAAGTTCCGACCATGCCCACCAGAAAGGGTGCACGTCGATCGTGCACTGCTTGAGCAAGAATTGTCGCTAACGAGTTCAATATCTATGTCCTCATTTATTACCGTATCGACGCATCTCCAAAAAACTGTAGCCAAGCTGAAACGAGACTCCGCGCTTCTGAGTTGGAAACCAAGGCCTGTTGATAGTGGCGGAGATGATGACGGTCGGTGGCCCCCGCATGTTCGGCAAAATCCGACGGTAAACTTCTCCTGCACTTTTTTTTGAGCCCCAACTCTGCAGCCGCCACAGCATTCTCTACGAGATGAAAAAAGGTCTTGTTATTCGGAAGGATGTGAGTGGCAGACATGCGGCCCGTCGACTCGCTATGCTGCACTGATTAGCACCCAAACCAAATGGTAGATACCCGGCGGATTTCTCTATGCTTTTCCAGTACATGTCCACTGCATTTGCACCGCAAATCATGAAACAAGAAGCGCACGTAAGATAGCCGAGTCAACTACGGCAGTGACTATAAACGCATTCAGCAGATGCTCAGGCCAATCGGTATCGGACATCGTGCAGCAATATTTTTCAGAGATTGTATTGTTCTTTAAGAATCTCGGCGGCACGCTCACCGATAACGACACAGGGGGCCATCGTATTTCCCGTGGTCACGCGTGGCATGATAGATCCATCAGCGATACGAAGATTATTGACTCCGTAGACTTTTAGATTCGAATCTACAACAGACATGGGATCACGACCCATTTTTGCACTACCCGCCTGGTGCCAGTAGGTCACTATGCCATCTCGCACAAAATCTGCCAGCGCCATCCCTTTAAGATTTCCCGGCATCAACTCGCGTTTAACGAATGGCCGCAGGGCGGTGGCGTTGGCTACTTCACGACAGATCTCAATAGACGCGATAGCCGCTTTCATATCATCGGGGTCAGATAGGGTATTGAGCTCAATTTTGATTTCGTCAACGGGGTCAGGGCCTGTGAGACGAAGGCGTCCTCGGCTTTTTGGGCGTACGATCCCAGGTGCAATTGACCACCGTGAATCGTTGACCAGTCCAAGGTTTTTCATCTCGTCTCTGACCCTTCCTCCGTCGCTTTGAACGATCTGCGCGTTCGGTGTATCAAGATCGGGATCCGTTTTCCAGAACAAAACTGCCCGTGCAGCATTTGGAATCACAGAAGGCTGGTGGTATTCCCAAACGCACCCATAAATCAAGAAGTGGTCCTGTAGATTATGACCCACACCTGGGAGATGTTGTACGAGAGGAATTCTGAGGTGTCCCAGCTCGACCTGGTCTCCGATGCCGGATTGCATGAGTACCTTTGGAGTGTTGATAGCACCCAATGACAATACAACCTCATGTTCCGCGCCAATCCGATATATCTTGTCGTTACAGACAATCTCCACTCCTGTCGCCCGTTTTCCATCAAACGAAACTCGTGTAACTAGAGCACGGGTAAGCACGGTTAGATTTGGGCGATCCATAAGTGGAAAGACATATGAACGGAAAACCGACTGTCGCTTACCATTGCGCACAATCACGTCAAGCATGGAAGCGCCGCCATCGCCTTCCATCATGCGACCGTTCGGGTTCTCGAAAGATGGTATCCCAACCGAATTTGCACCCTCTATCATCACAGCGGGCGCAAAATTTGGGTTAGGTGACGGTTGAACAAACATTGGCCCGCCCGTTCCCCTATATATCGGATCTGGCGCGCCATGCCAGTCTTCGATCCGACGATAAACATTCAGAACCGATTCGTAACCCCACGCTGCATCACCTGACTCGGAAGCGAAGAAATCCCAATCGTGTCTATGTCCGCGTGTCCACATCAACGCGTTGATGCTGGATCCTCCCCCGAGAACCTTACCCATCGACTGCGAAAGTGATCGACCGTTGAGATTAGGATTGGGTTGCGCCGAAAAACCCCATTCGTGTTCAGAACCGAGATTGAGTAGCCAACGATCAGGATCCATGATGCTTGAGACATCGTCGCCTCCTCCGGCCTCAAGAAGCAGGATGCTAACATTAGGATTCTCTGCCAACCTTCCTGCTAGCGCCGAGCCTGAAGAACCCAACCCACAAACGATGAAATCGTATTGTGGCTTTAGTTTCTCGGTCAGACGCTTTTGGTTTATACGTACTTGTTCACTGAAGTCCATTTTGAATACTTCCGCTTTTCTGCGACAACAGATTTCGTTGATGAATAAGGCACGAGCTAATTGTCTGTATCAGTAGGTCAAGTAACCTAAGGGAACCGAGTCGGAGGTTCGATCTCCCGAAGCAATCACAACTTACAACAAGCGGTGATCAAACGTCTGTCCTTCTGCCGATGACGAAGAGTTCTATGCCAAACGTAGCCTCCCTTCTGCAACGAAAGTTCGGCAGTTGCGAGATCGATCTCACTACTTCCCTCCTGTAATAACAGCAACCCTGACCTCTAGCCTTCCCCACAACACCATCCAGCCGCTCCTTATTGAATATCCGAACTATTTCTTGTATCGGGGGAAAATACCTTACACTGCCGTGGAAGCAACGACACTGCCGCTCACGATGGAATCCTCTTTTCAGTGAATTCGCTGCATGCATCCTCAGTATGCAAATGCACGCGTATTACGGCTGAATCCCAGCGTATCAAGGAAGTTGAAACCCTCGCTTGCGGAAAATTACCCTGTTTGCGGAAAATGATTGGCACCTTTAGCTACCGCGAACTTCGTTCTCGATCTCGAAGATAGAACCGATAAATATTGTGCCTTCATTCGGGCCGGCGAAGTGACTGCGTGAGCCGCCGAGGCACGCGACGAAGTGTGACACCCATGCAAGTCGGATCTGGATTGCTCCAAGGTTGTGGTCGATACGAAATTTCATGTGTATACGTGCTTCAGAATCCAAGGATCACTCGGTCCCATTTTTGAAACGATGAATCAGACATCGGATAAATAAGGACTAACTATTCTGAATATCTGCGATGGGACCTTAGTTATAAGCAATTAATCGCAATCTAGGTGTTTATCGCAAAGCGGTCATCGAACATTCGCTGTACTCCTAAGTACAGGAGTAATTCCATGAAATATGCGACACCTATCCACGAAAACAAGCCAGGAGAACATAATGGATTAGATGCGAGTGTGCGAAGGTTTGCAGAACGTGTGCGCGTCAATCAGGAGAAGCTCACTTCTAAGCTACGTTCACAGTACGACTTTATCGTCTGCGGATCCGGTACATCTGGATCGGTTTTGGCCCGTCGTCTGGCCGAGAACGCTGGCGTCAGCGTTCTGCTAGTTGAGGCGGGAGGGAGCGATGACGTATCCAGTGTTACTGAAGCAAATCAATGGCCCATGAACTTGGGAAGTGAGCGCGATTGGAGCTTCCATGCCCAACCGAATCCCCACCTTAACGGGCGCTCCATTCCCTTGCCAATGGGAAAGGTTTTGGGTGGTGGCTCCAGTATCAATGTGATGGGTTGGGCCCGGGGTCATAAAAGTGACTGGGACTTCTTCGTGTCTAAAGCGGGCCTCGTGGAATTATGAGTCGGTCCTGAATATTTATCGTCGCATTGAAAACTGGCAAGGAGCGCCGGATCCAAAGTACCGAGGAAGTGGGGGATTGGTCTTCGTCGAATCCGCTCAAAATCCTAATCCGGTCGCTCCTGCCATGCTTGAAGGGGCACGCTCGATCGGAATGCCAACTTTTGAAAGTAATAACGGCCTCATGATGGGTTACGAGGGTGACTTTTGAGGGCAGGCGAGCCACTGGCGTCGAGTTCTCCTATCAGGGGCAGACTTACCACCTTCGCGCCAGCCTTGAGGTAGTGCTGTCACTAGGTGCGATTCACACCCCTAAGGTTCTAATGCAATCTGGTATTGGCGATCAGGCCGAACTGCAACGGTTCGGAATTCCGCTGTTACAAAACTTACCGGGAGTCGGGCAAAACTTTCAAGATCACCCTGCTTTCGGCTGCGTCTGGGAGTGCGTAGAGGCACTGGACGCACGCAATACTATGTGCGAGGCCACGTTCTTCTGGAGGAGCAAGACGGGGATAGATACCCCGGACTTGCAGACTTGCCAAGCTGAAATCCCATTTTCGAGCGCAGAGAATGCGGCCAGATTCGGCATGCCCGCCAGTGGTTGGTCGTTGTTCGGTGGTGTCGTGCGTCCGAAAAGCCGAGGCCGTATCCGTCTGACGGGCCCCAATCCTCCGGACCCCGTTCAGATTGAGGCTAATTTCCCCTCGCACCCGGACGACCAACAAGCTGCAATAGCCTGTGTAGAACTTTGCCGCGAGATAGGTAACTCCACCCCACTCCAGCCGTTCGTTAAGAGAGAAGTTATGCCGGGCAACCTCAAAGGCGTGGAGTTAGAAGACTTCGTTCGGAATGGTATCGTGACTTTCTGGCTTCAGACATGCACTGCAAAGATGGGACGAGATTCCATGTCAGTAGTCGACGGCAACCTTAGAGTCTATGGGATCGATAATCTTCGGATCGCAGATGGATCTATCATGCCGAGGGTGACAACCGGAAATACCATGGCCCCCTGCGTCATCATAGGCGAGCGTGCCGCAGAAACCCTGCAGGTTGCATATAACTTTAAATAGTGAGACTCCAGCCACTGTATCGAGGTTAACGACTGTTTCTCTCCGTCGCGGTAAGGTCACGCTGAGTACTTTACAAGACGAAGCAGCCTCATCAGGACATTCAGCGGACAAAGACCGAATGAAACGCAGCTGGCATCTTAGATATCAAAAATTCCTGCTAGCGCGCGGACGTCTTTCAGTTTGAAATGTGCTCATGCGGTACGTCTTGACTGCATGTTCGGAAAGCGACGAAATCGGCATTGTCCGGCTGCCCCTCGTCTGGAGAACTTAGGGATGTGATTGTGATGGGGCTCCTGAAGCGAGCCCTTGAGCGTTGTCTAGATCATCGCTTCTCGCTAACGACGTTAGGCCACGTTGCACATGCGTGCTGCGGATTCACGCTAGATCCTACGACGATACTCGCTCGGGGTAACACCTACGATACGACGAAATACGCGGGAAAGCTGGGCATGACTCGAAAATCCAGATGCGAGAGCAACATCGATCAAATGAATCGCTTTGTTCTTCATCATTGCCTGAGCTCTTTCTACTCGGAGTTGTAACAAATACCGGTGAGGAGTTAATCACGTAGTTGCCCGGAACATTCTTAGGAAATGACTTGCACTGTAGCCGCTTTCTATCGCGAGTGTCCGTAAATAGATATCTTTGTCTAGATCCGACTGCATTCGTTCTACAACACGCTTTAGACGAGGATGGGATAATGAATTGCTTGAGACATGCGGATCTTCATTCTTTGTTCCGAAATTGAGAAGACGCAGCGTGAGTGCAAAGATTAAATGATCGAGATAGAGACGTCCAGAGGCTCCACCAGATCTAGCTTCTCTTTCTATAAGGCGGATTAGGCTACGAACGGCGCCATCATAAAAATTCATTTGCTCACGGAGTTTGATGGCGAACGGGGATTCCTGCTCTGCGGATACTCCTTCAACGAACACCGGATCCAGAGCACACACTATTAGATCTATTTGCGTAGATGGGTAGACAGCGGGGACAACTCCCTCCAAATAGAGATGCATCGCACCAGGAGGTTTGGTATATTGCAAATGACGTCCATTCCACACGAACTCCCCAGATGCGACTTTCAATCCCGATGTAAGTGTGACTATGTGATGAGATGTAGCAATTTCTGATCTGTCTGCTAGTTCCAGTTCATGGCGTTCGACTGCGATGCTCTCCCAGCCAAGTCCACTACTCGATGATTGTCGTACTGAAGTGCCTCGTACAAATGCATTGATTGAGTCTTTAGCTGCAAGTTGGACAGGCATCACAAATCCCATTACTTAGATGCTCCATCCGCGTGTATGGACTCATCGAACGAGTGGCCTGAGCTATATCATCATTACTCTTGGAGAGTTGGTAGGAGCACCACCAACTCTCAATATTGTGTTACACCCTAGCGCACGATGGCTAGATTCAATAGCAATCGTTCCGCAAACTTTGCAGCCTTTCTCGAGTCGTCATTTACCTGCATGCTATGGGCTTCACAATGAGATTTGCAGAGTGAAATTGCTTCACATTGATTTCGGCGCCTGGGCAATTCGATCCCGCGCAGATTGACAGCTCAATTTATCGCAGCGTGGAAAAGGAATTATCCCGGCACGGATGTGATCTATCATGAAGGCTCTTGACGAGATGGCACGTCATTATAACGGTTGCATTTTGTTTGCTAGTAAGTTGTCGCTTCAGGCATTCTTGGATCGAGTACAACTCAAGAACGCTCAGGAAATGTTGGATGCGTCATGCATGCTCAATGTCACAACTCGGGGTTGGAAGAACGATAAAGACAAGTATGAAGATCGCACCGAGATGGGCCGTCACTGTTCCGTATGTGCATCGCTTTAAAGTCTTCTAGTTCTCGCGTTGATGGATTCACGGCCTTCACGCGCCAGCCAGGGCTCGATCAAGCGTCGCCGCATTAATCGGACCACTGCCGTGCGCATGCATAGATACATACTTCCCAACAGCCTTAGCGATGTCCGCGTGGCACGTCTTACTCTTACGAATCTCTACCGTATCCGCCAGCTCCGCGATCAGGGACTTCTGCACCTCGTCCAACTGCGGACGAATATTCTTCACCAAATCGATCGGCGCATGTTCCGGTGCTTTACCCGCCCGATACCAGTCCGCCAGTAGAGCATACTGCACAATCTTATTGGCTTCGATCTGTGCATTGAAAAAGTTCGATACCGACGCTTCATCCAGTCCCTTCGCCACGCCATCCTTTACTGCGCCTAGAATCACCTGTGCCTCTCGTGGCGCATCTTCCACGGCCTTATCGTTATCCCACTTCGCCAATGCTACCTGTTCTCCAAGTATGAGTCGGTGCGCCGTTGTTTCCACAGTTGTTGGAGCTGTTCCACAGCATTCTGCGCGTATGCCGCGCCTATCTCGCCAAGCATGACAATGGCCACAATCGCTAATCTCCAGCTATTAAAGTGCATTTGTTTATTCCTGTTATCTCCAGTATGTTCCGAACAACCTAAGACAACTAATCTTGAGAAGAGTTCAAATCGCAGGCTGGTCAGTCATCGTCAGGGAGAAATCGTCTCTAATGCGAGACCACGCCGGGCGCCTATTAACCCAATCACCGCCCTGCCAATTAGCATCGCTGTTGCAATTGAAGCCGTAGCATTGTCCTTATCCTCATTCTTGACTTTGCGAGATTATCAGATCGTCTCATCCACATGAGCAAACTCGCGTCCCAAATTGGCGGAGATTTGCGTCAACCTACCAGCGCCTCCACCAACTCCGTTAGCTTTTTCGCCGAGTCATAAGACGCGAACTCCCGAGCAAGTTTCTGCGCGCAAGCGCGGTATTCTGGCCTCGCGAGAATCTGGTCGACCGCATCGCTTATCTGCTGAGGCGTTGGCGTATCTGTGGCGAGATCGATCCCCGTTCTCGTCCAGGTAACACGAGCAGCGACCTCCGGTTTGTCCTCGCTCTTGCCCACGACTACCATGGGCACACCAAAGCTGAGCGTTTGCGTCACGGTTCCGTAGCTGCCGAAGGCGACCAGCACATCCACATCGGGTAGGATCTGGCCGAAGTTGAGATACTGGGAAGCGATGGTGTTCGGAGGGAGCGTGCAGGGAATATTCTCGATGGGCTTTCCACCCGTCGTGACGAGAAGCAGTAGGTCGTCGCGATCGCCGAGACCGAGGATCGTAGGAGCCAGTAGCTTGCCCAGATCGTTGTTTGCGGACGTTCCCTGGCTGATGAGAACGATTTTCCGTCCGGCCTTCTTTGCTTCCTTAATTTGTGCAGGCGCATCGCCGACGCCGCTCGGCAGCAATGCCCCGATAAAGTGCAGCCTCTCTTCGGGTTCGCGAAGGGGGAACTCGAAGAGGGGCGAGCAGGGCTGGAGGATCAAATCTGCGAGCACCGCTTCGGACGCGAAGAGCGAGGTTGGTAACGAAGGTAGACCGATATCGGCCAGCATCTTGTCCGCCGTACGTCGCAGTGGAAGCTCTTTCGTCTCCTCCAGGTCGCGCGCGATCTCGGCATACTCTTTTCGCTTTTCCGGGTCCTCGCTCGGCAGCAGTCCCGGACCCCACGGTGCGCCATCTGCACGTTCAAGGGGCAGTGGCATGACTCCCAGATAGACACTCGCCGGCCGTTCGGAGCGAGGACCGAGAAGCATTGGTAGCATACCGGAGAAGCTCATTTCGTGTATCACAACCTCGGCTGGGAATCCTTTGAGAATCACCTGCAAACCTCGGAACTGGGAGATCATGGGATTGATGAAGGCGCCCGTGAATCCTTTTACCATCTCCTCGGGGCCGGGTGTTACCTTGTGTTTTTCCAAGAAGGATGCGACGAAGGCGCGCACACCCTGATCCGCGTCTTCGGGTAGAGGAATGAATCGTACCCCTGCTCTTTCGATCTTGTCGCGAAAGACTACGCTGGTGTAGATGGCTGTATCGTGGCCGGCTTCCTTAAGGATGCGGGCTGCGACGAGTATTGGATTAAAGTGTCCGGTAGCTGGAATGGATGCAAGCAGGATTTTCATTTAAACTTTTCCACCATTCTTTGCGACGGATCGATCATCGCTACAGGATGCCAGCAGATTCTTTTCGAACGCGCTCTCAATCGCATCAGCGGCCACATCCAGACCATCAGTTTCCGCAATCACTTTCCGGAAGTAATGAGCTTTATCGCGATAGACTGGATTCTCCATCACTTTTAAATTACTCCCCCTAAATGCTCTATCGTTAGATCTTGCAGTTCCACAAATTCGCCCACCCCATGATGTGCGATCCGGGCAGCGACACCGGGTTGATCATATCCAATCGGGATCGCTACCATAGGTACTCCCTGCGCCAAGGACTCAAGTGCTGTGTTTAGTCCTGCGTGAGTGACGCAAAGTGTCGCGCGCTTCAGAAGTTCAATCTGTGGGGCGGTACGGACAATGATTGCATTCGACGGAATCGGACCCAGGTCATTTGGATCGATGTTTGTACCGACTGAAAGCACAAGCTGTATCTCCGGAAGTTTTTCAAATACCCCTAGAATCGTTTTGTACACATGCTCCAAACCGTTGAGCAGGGTTCCCATCGATGCGTAAACGATAGGCTTGGCACCGAGTTGTTCCCACGGGAATGGGATCGCCTGCCTTCCATCGCTGTCATGAAATGGGCCAGCATAGTGAAAATGGGCAGGCCAGGGAGCCCCGGAGAAATCGAACTCCTTTGGCGTTTGTGTGATCACGGCAAGTTTGGAGGTAGTTGCCGAAGGGTTGCTCCAATCGATCTGCAGACCAACCTCCTCGGCGTAAGACATCGCAACAGGTAGAACCTGCGCGAAAATCTCGAACACTGATCTCACTCCCTCGATATTCCTGGCCAAGGCTTCCGGGGTAGCTTCATTCGGCCAACTGAAATGGCAGGGCGGGTTGCTCCGGAGAGATCAACGTGGAGCACATTCCAAATCTGCGCGTAAGGTATGCCCAGGCTCATTGGGACAAGTTCAACGAACCTATATATGGCGTCGATCACTAACGCATCAACACCTGCCTCAGCGAGTTTCTGTGGCAAATGCTTTGATGCCGCTTTGAAAAGATCTGGCGCCGCCGCACGAACGGACCAACGCGACACTTCCAGCCCATGGAATTTTGCAGCGGGACCGAAAAGTTTAGTGATCGAACCCGTGGGAAACTCTTCGCCGCAGAACGATAAGAAAGGGAGTTCGGCTGCAAGGGCGAAGGGTTCCACATCGGGAACGCCGATAAACACCACCTCATGTCCGCGCGATTGCATTCTACGTGCTAGTGCAGTCATCGGATTCAGATGGCCCACGTAAGGCAGGCTCACAAAACCTAATTTCATAGCTACTTCCTCATCCACATGGAGTAAAAATACTCACACATGCAAACATAGAATGATGATTGAACGGCCGCTAAGCGAGAAGAACCATTCTTGCGGAAAAGTGCTCGTTTAATTAGTGTTCACGGGTGTCCAAACATGGTTGAACTACACCACACTTTGCCGGAGGATTTTGTGCTTTGATCGAGCTCGCCTCCTCTTGTCGCTTCCGAGCTGAGAGGGTGGCAGTGACCAGTTATAGCAGCGCAGCGTGCCGAGAGATTGCGCGTATCAGAGCGCAATCTCGATTGGAATCGCGTGGTGGATGATGGAACCATTACCCGACTTGAGATGACCAGGGAGAGTTGAGGTTGGCCACCTACTTCGATAAACAGTCCTTCCGACTATTATCGGCGATGCCTGAGACTAGCCAGCGTCCATCTTGATGAATCAGGCTAAACACATCGGTCCCGCAGTGATCGACCTTATCGTCGATGAAAAACTTGTATGGGACCCACACAACCGCAATGTCGTCGTCGATGCGAACGAGTGGATCATAAAGGCGCTCCTCCAACTTGGTGGCACCGGTGGTTGGCAGCCGTTCGACAAAGGCATCGAAATGAAGCTGCAAAGGCTTACCTTCACGAATCAGTGTCGCCATACCTCCAGGAAGAAGCTGCTCCTTCACCATGGCATGGTTTCGTTGCGCCACACCGTCCATTATCTTATGAACAGGCATGAGGATTGCCTGCTCCTCCGGCGTCGATGCTTGCAGGCACATTGTTGAAATCATTGCTGTCAAACCGAGCGCGACGCAAGTCCAGTATTTAAATTGCAAGTGCTACCTCCCGCCTTCTGTTGGGTTTTGTCATAGTGTGCAACGTCCATATCTTTCGGCTAGCAGCTCTGCAATAGCAGCGCATATATCACGGCGACCTCGTGTGACAGCGGCAATCTACAATGGGGCTTATTGACCGTGATTCTTTCTCTTGCCGGTCTGATGGGGTCTGCAGGAGCGAACGCAGCCTGGACCTCGGTCAAGGAATCACCCTTGTCGACGTCGGCACAGTGAACACGTGCGCATTCTCACTTCGCTCTTCCAGCAACCTCCTCAGTGGCTGAACGGAATGAGATGCTCCGTCACAACGAATCATTTCGCAAGTTCGTTGATCTGTGCAACGGCAGATGCAAATTCAATCTCCGCCTCCGGTTTCATCTGTTGTTCGACATGGAGGAACTTCAGATCAGATAGGCCAATGAAACCAAGTATCACGCGCAGATATGGCTCCTGAAAGTCAAGTGCAGCTGTGGGGCTATTTGGTCCATAGGCACCGCCGCGTGTCGTGATGACCATCGCTTTCTTACCGCCCAGCAATCCGACGGGGGTACCGGTACTAATGCCAAAGGTCCTGCCTATGCGGACGATCTGGGCGAGCCGATCACAATGGTGTCTGCTGCGTGAAGTTCTGCTATCAGTTCATCTGATGTTGACAGATAGGCTCTTTGCGCCGGTGTTAGAGTTGCTGGCTCGGCAAAGGTCGCTGCCCAATCGTCGGTGACCGGGGGAATGACGGTCGTTGCGAGATCACGGTAGGTCACATTCCCGCCGGGATAGTTCCTTTTCCATGCTTCGATAAAATGAGCTGTCAATCTACGCGAGACGGAATTGACCCGAGTGCTGGAATCAATGTGAAGCAACTTCATTTTTGCAAATCTCCTTCTATGCGAAAACTCTCTTCCAATCCCCATGCATCTTCAACCGACTCAAAATGTCTTCTGATGTCGCAGGGTACATTTACTTTTATTGGTGTTCCTACTTCGTAATTTCGCTCTCAAGGAACGCCTTTACAGGCTCTCCGAAGGGAGGGCGGAAGAGTAGTTCAGCCTGCGGAGTTTTACTCTGCCGATAAATGGCGCGAGCATGACTGAAGGTGAGAAACCCTTGCTTGCCGTGATAGGCACCCATTCCAGAGGCACCAATGCCGCCGAATGGAAGACTGTGATCGAAGGCATGAGTCATACAGTCGTTTACCGTAACGCCACCTGAGAGAGTCCGATTGAGCACCTGCCGCTCCTCCGCCGTGTCATTGGAAAAGTAATAGAGCGCAAGCGGGCGGCTACGCGCGTTGATGAATGCGATTGCTTCATCGAGCGTTTCGTAGGCGACCACTGGCAGCAACGGACCGAAAATTTCCTCCTGAAGTATGGTCATGTCGTCTGTAACTTTCAAAAGGAGGGTAGGTGCAAATCTGCGTGCGGCTATATCTGATAGGTCTTCAGAAGCGGGGTTCAATTCAATTACTTCAGCCCCTTTCGACTCCGCGTCTGCTAGCCAGTTCTTGAGTCGACTGAAATGTGTTTCGTTGATGATCGAGGTGTAGTCCGGATTGTTCTTGAGTTCGGGGTACATGGATGCCACAGCAGTTTTAGCGGCCGATACAAATTGTTCTTCGAGCTCTTTGGGCAAAAGCACGTAGTCGGGTGTGAGGCAGACCTGCCCGGCATTGAAGGTCTTCGCCGTTAGAATTCTGCGAACTGCATCGCCAAGGTCGGCGGATCTTCCGATGAGGGCTGGTGACTTGCCGCCAAGTTCCAGGGTTACAGGCGTCAGGGAAGCTGAAGCGGCCCGCATGATCGCTGAGCCAACCTTCGCGCTACCAGTGAATATCAAGTGGTCGAACGGCAGCGCCGTAAAGGCCGCGCCAACCTCCGGGCCGCCCTGGACGGCTGCTAACTCCGTTTCATCGAAGTATTGATTTGTAAGCTCAGCCATCAAGGCCGAGGTGGAAGGGGTCAGTTCAGAAGGTTTCAACATAACCCGATTACCAGCAGCGATAGCATAGCCAATGGGATCGAATGCGAGGTTCCACGGAAAATTCCACGGACTCACCACTCCAACGACCCCCTTCGCTTGATACTCGACGCGAGCCTGTGCGTCAGGAAACATTGCCTCGTGGGTCTCAGGCTGCATCCAATCGCGCAGATGGAGCTTGTTGTACTTGTAGCTGTCGATAACGAACCACACGTCGGCCAGCAGAGACGCCACGTAGCTGCGATGACCAAAATCTTCATTCAGAGCATTTGCGATCTCGTCTTTGTTTTCGACCATGAGCGCTATGAGGCGATCCGTTCGGTCGATACGGACCTCGTAGGTTGCAACTCCTTCTTCCGCGAAAGCTGCTCGCTGCCGGTCTAAAAGTGAACGCAGTTTCTCGGGAGTCGCGATTGTTGAATCTAACCCGAGTGATGTTGATGTTGTTGCCATGGTTCTACTCCTTGCTACCGCCCGATGTTCAGGTCCGGTCTTTCTTGCATCTGTTTTACGTCCTTCAGCCAACACTAGACGCTATGGGGAATTAAGAAAGATCCATAATGCAAAAGTGGATTGGTCCACTTTCTGCACATGCGGCGAGTGGAGTCGCGTGCCTAGTGCGAACGTAATGCAGTTGCGAGGACAGAGACACCGCGTCGCAGCTCTGTTGGGGTGCAGCTTGCGAAACCAAGCATCAGTGCTGGCGGCTGTTTGTATTTTGTTGTGAACACCGACAGAGGCTCAACTTCGAGACCGAACTTCCGCGCTTGCTGCGCTGCGTCGTGATCGGACTTCCATGTTGTGAGCCAGCCGAGTGTGCGAATGCCTGCGCCCGCGTGCGCAACGTCGACTACTCCATCGAGATGTATGTCTGCAGCCGTCTTGAGAACGTCGATGCGTTCTGCATAAATCTGACGCATGCGGCGGATATGATGGCCGAAATGGCCTTCGATAATAAACTCAGCGAGGATGGCTTGATCGAGCGTAGGCGGGTGGCGGTCAACGAAGGTGCGGGCTGATATGAATGCTTCTACGAGGCGCTCGGGCAAGACCATAAATCCCAGACGCAGTGCATTAAAGAGCATCTTCGTGAAGGTGCCGACGTAGATAACGCAACCGGAACTGTCGAGCGTCTGTAGAGCAGCAACGGGGTAACCTGAGTATCGGTACTCCGCGTCGTAGTCGTCTTCGATGATCCATGCGTTCGCGCTGGCGGCCCAGCCAAGAAGTTCCATGCGACGGTCTGCGGACATGGTGACGCCCATTGGAAATTGATTCGCGGGCGTGACGTAGACAAGCTTTGCGTTGGGCGCAAGCTTGCGGCCTGCCTTCACGATGAGGCCGTCTCCGTCTACCGGTACTGGGACAATGCGTGCACTTGTGGAGCGGAGTGTTTGAAGAGCGCCGGAGTAGCCCGGGTCTTCCATCCAGACCCGATCGCCGGTAGCCAGGAGGAAACGGCCGACGAGGTCAAGGGCCTGTTGTGTACCTGACGTGACGATGATCTGTTCGGCTGAGCAGCGCACTCCGCGGGACGCACCAACGTATTCCGCTATGGCGCGACGGAGAGGTTGGTAGCCCGCAGCGTTGCCGTGGCCGTAGAGCGAACGCGGAGTTCTACGTAAGACACGCGACGCAACGCGCGCCCAAAGATCCACGGGGAAGAGATCAATGGCCGGTTCGTATGTGCGGAAAGCTTTGCCAATGGTGTGAGATGCAGGTAGCACTTCCACACCCTTCAGAAATTCCTGCGCGCGTTTCGGGAATGCGGCCTTCGACCTTGGAAGGGCGAGCGTCGCAGATTTGCGCGTTGTGGACAGGAATCCATCAGGAACACCCGAGGCGACGTAGGTTCCTGACCCAACCTCAGTGCGCGTGTATCCCTCGGCCTGTAGCTGGTCGAAGGCTACGACGACGGTTCCGCGCGAGAGCGAATACTGCATGCCGAGACTGCGTGTAGATGGCATGCGAGCGCCGGGCTTCAAACGTCCATCAAGGATGGCGCCGCGTAGCTCTGTGTAAAGCCAGCGCCAGAGATCCTGTTTGCCGGAGGGCGGGTTGAGTGATAGATCCTGAAAAGTTTCTTCTTTAGACATCGTCTGGTGGTGATCCCACTCGACATTGACAAGTGGACCAGTTCCTCTTTTCATTATGGACCTTATATTTAATCCACATAAAGCCTAGTGTTGGTGGTGAGGGATACCCATAGGTCATAAACAATTTGCTAACCCGTGGCTTCCTTGCCTCACAATCGCAGTCTCACAGAACCTCGCACAGACGCAATTCCTGGCGAACCAATAAACGGAGCTGCACATGGCATGGGTACTACTTAGCGTTGCTGGTATTTTCGAAATCGCATTCGCTTTCGGAATGAAGTGGTCTCAAGGTTTCACGCGATTGATACCTGCACTCTTCACGGTTGCAACTGGCTTGTCGAGCGTCGTTCTTCTTTCACGCTCGCTCCGTACCCTTCCGGTGGGGACGGCTACGCTGTCTGGACGGGCATCGGCGCGGCGGGCACGGCGATTCTGGGCATGGCGGCGCTCGGCGATACTGTGGCGCCAATGAGGGTAATCTGCATTGTTCTCATTTTGACAGGCGTTATCGGACTCAAACTGGTTTCGGGAAGCTGAGAATCATTCTCTTGAAAGGACACAATGATCGCGATTACTGGAGCAAATGGACATTTAGGGCAACTCGTAATCGAGGGATTAGTAGAGAGAGTACCTCAAAGCAGATAATTGCAGCCGTACGCAGTCCCGAGAAGGCTTCCAGCTTTGGAATGCTCGGCGTGCAGGTGCGTGAAGCCGACTACACCCGCCCGGAAACCCTAAGCACTGCGTTTCATAGTGTAAGGATGGTCCTTCTCATTTCCGCATCGGAAGTAGGTCGGAGATTCGAGAAGCACAAAGCAGTGATTGACGCGGCGAAGGAAGTGGGAGTGGAGCAGTTGGTATATACCAGCCTGCTGCACGCCGCCAGGTCGGAGATGTTCCTAGCCAAGAGCACAAACAAACAGAAGAGTACATTCGAGCTTCCGGCCTACCGTTTGTGATTCTTCGAAACGGCTGGTACCTGGAAAATCACACATCAGCTCTGGGAAATGCTGTAGTAAACGGTGCGCTTATCGGAAGCTCCAACGACGGGAGGTTTGCATCGGCATCGCGCGCCGACTATGCAGCAGCGGCGGTTGTCGTCCTCACTCAGCCTATTTTGGGAAACAAGACGTATGAACTGGCTGGAGACCAATCCTTTTCGATGACTGAGCTCGCTTCCGAGGTGTCCAGACAACTTGGTCGAGATATCCCCTACCGCGCAGTTCTGTGTAGAGCCAGCCGTCTGTTAGATACCACGCTCAAAATTGGCAAGTGGACCAGTTTCTCTTTGCATTATGGACCTTCTATCTAATCCATAAGAAGCCTAACGTTGATTGTAAGGAGATAAAACCAATGCAAACAAGACTGGCGATTTCAAGACGAATGCTGGTGCTAGCTCTTCTCATAACCGGCACCCTGTTCACAGCGAGCACCCTGATGGCAGACGAGACTATCACGCCGATCATGTCTCATGATCTGGCAGGAGGTTCCGGCGAGCAGGTTCTTATGTACACCGTGGACTTTCCTCCGGGCTTTTCGAGCCCTGTTCACCGCCACAATGCGCAGGTGTCTGTTTACGTGCTGGAGGGTTCTGTCGTGATGCAGGTGAGAGGAGGAAAAGAAATCACGCTGGGGCCAGGTCAGAGCTTTTATGAAGCTCCCAACGATATTCACGTCGTTAGCCGGAACGCAAGTAGTACAAAGCCAGCAAAATTCCTTGTGTTTCTGATTAACCAAAAAGGCGCTCCGCTGGTGATACCAGTTAAGTGAAAAACAATGGGAAGCGGTTCTGTTCGCACAAACTCAGTTCAAGAGGAAATACATGAGCACGATTACAGTAAAAGATTCGAAATTCGCAGCTTACGCAGCCCTGTTGTTAAGAATTGGGCTCGGCGTTGGTTTCTTGTCGGCCGTAGCCGACCGATTCGGTCTGTGGGGACCGTTTGGGCAACCGAATGTCGAGTGGGGGAATTTCTCACGGTTCCTGGAATACACGCATACACTCATTTGGTATTTGCCGGCAGGAATGACTCCGTCGTTGGGAGCTATCGCCACTGGTGCTGAAATTCTCTTCGGTGTTCTTGTCCTCGTCGGTTGGCACACACACGTCGTCGCGCGGTTTAGCGGACTTCTGCTTATAGTATTCGCGACGGCAATGACGATCGCGTTAGGCGTCAAGTCAGTCCTGAATTTTGCCGTCATCACAGGGATAGGAGGGTCCTTCCTTCTCGCAAATTGCGAAAGCTTCCCGTTCAGTGTGGATGAGCTGCTGTCCCGTCGAACCATTCATCGGCTCAGCGAACGTGGTCACAAGTGATAGGGCTGCGCATGTATGTATTCTCACAATCTGCTCAAGCTTGGCGCTACAGCGTATAGGAGAAAGACATGGAAAATCCCATTCTGGTTACCGGCGCGGCGGGCCGCGTCGGCGCAATAGGGCGCACCGTCACCGAACTGCTGTTGAAGCAAGGCAAAGCGGTGCGTGCGATGGTGCGAAATGAAGACCAGCGCGCTCAGGCGTTGCGCGACATGGGGGCGCAGGTCGTTGTCGGCAATCTGCTTGATCTCGATTCGATGCACAGGGTGATAGCTGGCTGCAAGACGATGTACTTCGGCATGTCGGTTTCCGACGACTATCTGGAAGCAACAGTCAATGTTGCGGCGGTGGCGAAGCATCATGACGTGAAGGCGTTCATCAATATGTCGCAGATGACGCTCTCACAGATGAGCATCACTGAAACCACCGCGAGCCCGCAGCACAAACTCCACTGGCTCGCAGAGCAGGCCTTGAACTGGTCCGGTCTGCCGGTTGTCCACGTGCGGCCGACGGTGCTTCTCGAAGGGCTCTTCCTGATTTTCATTTCGGATTCTGTCAGGAAATCAAATCAGATCAGACTACCGTTCGGCGAGGGCAAGACTTCGCCGATCGCAGCTGAAGACGTTGCCCGGGTGGTGGCCACGCTGCTCGCCAATCCGCAGCCTCACATCGGCAAGACCTATCACCTGACCGGTCCGCAGTCCGAGGACATGCATTTCTATGCGCAGGAGTATTCGAAGGCGCTCGGCCGCGCGATCACATTTCAGGACGTTCCGGTCGAGTCTTGGCGGGATGGGCTACTCGAGCGCGGTTTGCCGGTTCACCTGGTGGATCACCTAGTGACGATGGCCGATCTGCACCGTGCGGGAGCTTACGACCGGATGTCGGAGGACGTGCTCACTTTAACTGGGCGAAGTCCACTGAGCGTACAGGAATTCGTCAGGAAGAATGCCGCGACATTCACCGCATCGGCGAAGGAGACCTGAGTATCTGCGGATGCTCAAATTCAGAGAACCTGTCGATCGAGGTGAAGGACGACAAAACCATGACAAATCGGTCCTATCGTCTTCAAGCAGCCAGTAAGTTTGTATCGAAATTCATGTCATGCGGATGATCACATCATGAAACAGGCCCTCCTCATCGTAGATGTTCAGCAGTTTCCCTATGTCGATGGAAATTCTGCAGGAGATCAGAGTATTAAGCGCCGTACTTCCAAGCGTTGCCACCGTCGAGAGGCATAATGAGTCTGTAACGCCCTTTGAGAGACAACTGGGATGGAAGCCTGGAAAAGCTGATGAAAGTCTCATATCCGCTAACCGTGTCTTCATAAAGAACGGCTATCTTCTGCCTCGCGCGGCTATTGAGTATCTTCGAGATCTGCAAATGGACCGTATATTGGTTTGTGGCACCCAGACGGACACCTGCGTTATTGCTGCAGGCTTCGCACTGTTCGACTCTGGCTTACATCCGACACTTCTTAAATGGCTCACTGTCGGATCGTCGTTAGATCGCTCTGGTGATCTTGGGGCGCGTTTGTGGGAGCACCACTTTGGAAGCGTTTTACGGCATTCCAATCAACTCGGCCTTCTTGAGTCGCAAAGTCTTCACGCCCGAAGGATGTCACGTGTGAATGAGCTCGAATCTGATGCAACTGTCTAATCGTACGAAAAGCCAGCCGCCGATAGCGAACATATGCCAATCCAGAAATAAGTCGGCTAACATTATCGCCTTCTGAAGGCTAGGAATGTT
>Ga0207047_1022_pt1 | contig 39012 bp, 21 predicted proteins | sample Alteio_BWMinCont_67_FD_153302 | JGI IMG/M metagenome (GOLD analysis project Ga0207047, IMG submission 153302) | Enriched cells from forest soil in Barre Woods Harvard Forest LTER site, Petersham, Massachusetts, United States -... | ecosystem: Environmental > Terrestrial > Soil > Temperate forest >...
TTCTAGTTTAACTAAATGGCATTGCCCGATGGGGTTAAGTTATGTTTTTTGGGTATGCAGATAAAAGTACTAACTGACGAACTGAGCGTAGCAACTGTGCTGAATAGAGAGAGGTTGCCGGTTACAAAAAAAATAAAAATAGTGGCACAAAAAAAAGCCCCCTCGTATTGTTTATTACAAAGAAGAGGGGGATTTTAAACTTGCAGAAAAAGGCTATTGCTTAATGATGCGTTGTATAGCTCTTTGGTTTCCGGATTTCAGTTCTACGAGATACATGCCCGCGGCGAGATTGTCAAGCGGCAATTTTACGGAGCCGCTTTGCTGTATGCCTAAATCCATTGTTTTTAGTGTAACACCTGAAACGTCAAGCAGGGTTAGAATTGTATTGCCTTCGCTTGTGGCTTCATAGCTTACGGTTACTACATTCTGCGCAGGGTTGGGTATAACGGTTAACGTTAGTCCATTTGTGTAATCTGAAATACCGCTTTGTCCTAAGTCACTGTTGTTTCCATCACTGCCTCCGGTTACAGATTGTGTTATGGGACCGTGCGAACTTACGGTTACTACAAAACTTGCAATGGCTGTGCCGCAAGAGTTAGTCACAGTATATCTTATAGTGTCTGTACCGGCAGCTACTCCTTTAACTATGCCGCCGCTAACAGTTGCAATGCCTGTATTGCTGCTGCTCCATGTGCCGCCTGATGCTGCATCCCTCAATGAATCAAGAGCGCCGACAGCTACCGTTGTGCCGCCTGTAATAGCGCCCGCATTTGGCGCCGGGCTAACTGTTACTGCAAATATGGCAACTGCTGACCCGCAGGTATTGGTGACGGTATATTTGATAGTGTCTGTACCTGCTGACATAGCTGTAACCATACCTGTGCTGCTCACTGTTGCTACCGATGTATTGGTGCTGCTCCATGCCCCGCCAGCGGCGGGGTTGATTAAAGAATCTTTTGAGCCTGCACAAACTTTTGTGCCGCCGCTGATAGCGCCTGCGTAGGGCAAGGCATTCACCTTGACTGTGAGGGTAGCGGATGCAGCACCGCAAGAAGTAGTAACGGTATATTTTATTATTGAACTTCCCGCATTTACCCCGGTTACCACTCCGGTAGAACTTATGGTTGCATAATAGGTGCTGACACTGGTCCATGTACCTCCCGGAACTGTACCTGCCAAACTATCCATAGAGCCGGCACATACTGCAGCGCTGCCCGTAATAGCGCCCGCATTCGGCACAGCAACTGTTACTACAAATGTGGTAAATGACGAGCCGCAGGAATTGCTTAAACTGTATTTTATAGTGTCTGTGCCGGCAGACAGGGCTGCGACCATACCACCGCTTACGGTGGCTATACTTGTATTGCTGCTGCTCCATGTGCCGCCCGATGCCGCGTCTCTTAAGGTATCCGTCATGCCCTTACATACTATTGCGTTGCCGGTGATAGTGCCGGCAGAGGGAGGAAGCACTGTTATCGGAATTTTAGCAACCGCCGACCCGCAGGAATTGCTGAGGGTATAAGTAATAGTGTCTGTACCGGCTGATACGCCCGTAACAACGCCCGCGCTGCTGACAGAGGCTATTGATGAATAGGCGCTTGCCCATGTGCCTCCTGCTGATGCGTCTTTCAAACTATCTGTTGCGCCGGGGCATATTGATGTGGTGCCGCTGATAACTCCTGCGTAAGGCAATGTATTTATTTTCACGGTCAGAGAAGTTGACGTGGTTCCGCAGGAATTGGTGACGGAATACTTTATTACGGAGCTTCCTGCATTCAACCCTGATACCACTCCGGTAGAGCTTATGGTTGCATAATAGGTACTCACGCTTGTCCATGTACCACCCGAAACTGTAGCTACCAGGCTATCTGTGGCGCCGGTACATACCGTAGTACCACCGGTAATTGTGCCCGCGGGTGTACCAACTGTTACTACATACACGGCGACTAAAGTGCCGCAGGAATTACTCACGGTATATTTTATAGTGTCTGTACCGGAAGATACGCCTGACACTATGCCCGCAGTGCTAACTGTAGCTATCAACGAAGCGCTGCTGCTCCATACCCCGCCCTTGGTTGTGTCTCTCAATGTATCCAGCTTGCCGATACATACTAATGTGCCGCCTGTAATCGTTCCGGCAGACAGGGTAGTAGCGCTTACTGTTACCACAGTAGTTGCAACAGACGTACCGCAAGAGTTACTTACCGAATACTTTATGGTGTCTTTACCTGCAGATACGCCGGTTACTACTCCTGATGAACTGATAGTAGCAATCGCCGTATTGCCGCTGCTCCATGTGCCTCCCTTGGTAGAGTCGGTTAAGGTAAGACTACCGCCAATACATAAAGGAGAAGTAGTGGTACTTGTAATAGTGCCGACAGCTATTGTTGTACCTACCGTTATAATTACAGTTTTTACGCTGGTACCGCAGCTATTGGAAACCGAATATTTTATGGTGTCCGTGCCTACGCTCATTCCACTCACTACTCCCGTACTGCTTATGGTTGCTACAGACGTAGTGCTGCTGCTCCATGTACCGCCTTTAGACGAGTCGGTTAAAGTGGTAGTAGTGCCTGTACATAATGTAGTTGCTCCTATAATGGCTGTAGCTGAGGGACCTGTATTTACGGTTACAATTACTGTTTTTACAGTAGCGCCACAGCTATTGGAGACTGTGTATTTTATGGTATCGGTACCTGTAGAAATGCCTGTTACAGCACCATCCACATTTATCGTAGCTACGGAAGTATTGCTGCTGCTCCATGTGCCTCCGGTAGTTGAATCGTGTAAGATAGTAGTAGAGCCCGTACAAACCGTCGTCGTGCCGGTAATAGAAGCAACGGACGGTATTGTGCCTATCGTTACAACGAGGGTCATTACACTGGTTCCGCAGCTATTGGATAAGGAGTATTTTATTGTATCTGTACCTGTGCTCACTCCGGTCACCACTCCCGCGCTGCTTACGGTGGCTATTGATGTGCTGCCGCTGCTCCATGTGCCGCCACTGGAAGAATCGCTTAAGTTAGTCATACCGCCCACACATAAAGTGTTTGTTCCGGTAATAGAAGCAAGCCCCGGTCTTGCATTTACAGTTATAACCAACGTTTTTACTACAGTTCCGCAGCTATTGGAAAGCGTATATTTTATGGTAACAGTGCCTGAAGATACGCCGTTGACTGTTCCCGACGAACTTACGGTAGCTATTGAAGTATTGCTGCTGCTCCATGTACCGCCTTTCGTTGAGTCGTTTAAGATGGCAGTGCTGCCCGTACATAAAGTAGTCGTACCCGTAATACCGCCGGCAGATGGCGCTGCGTTAACCGTTATCACTACTGTTTTCACGACAGTACCACAACTATTGGAAACCGAATATTTTATAGTATCCGTACCTGCGCTCATTCCGGTTATTATTCCCGCACTGCTTACCGTTGCTACCGAGGTATTGCTGCTGCTCCATGTACCACCTGTTGTTGAGTCGTTTAAGGTTGTAGTCGATCCCGAGCATAAGGAAGTTGTCCCGGTAATAGCAGCCACAGTTGGTGTTGTACCTACCTTTATAATTACTGTTTTTGAAGCAGTTCCGCAGCTATTGGAAACTGTATATTTTATAGTATCGGTGCCGGCGCCCACTCCGCTTACCACTCCCGCACTGCTTACTGTTGCTACCGACGTGGTGCTGCCGCTCCATGTGCCGCCCTTGGTTGAGTCGCTTAATGTGGTAGCAGAGCCGGTACATAAGGAGGTTGTTCCGGTAATGGAAGCGACGGTTGGTGTTGTATTTACCGTTATAACTACTGTTTTCACAACGGTGCCGCAACTATTGGTAACCGTATATTTTATGGTGTCTGTACCTGTAGATACGCCTGTTACCGTGCCATCCACATTTATCGTAGCTACTGACGTATTGCTGCTGCTCCATTTGCCGCCGCTGGTAGAATCGTGTAACAGGGTAGTAGAGCCTGCACATACTGTAGTCGTTCCTGTAATGGACGCGGCTGTTGGCGTTGCGCCCACTGTCACCACTACTGTTTTCACGGCAGTGCCGCAGCTATTGGAAACCGAATATTTTATAGTATCGGTGCCCGCGCTCATTCCGCTTACTACTCCCGTACTGCTTACAGTTGCTACTGACTTATTGCTGCTGCTCCATATACCACCAGTTGTTGAGTCGTTTAAGGTGGTAGTCGAGCCCGTGCATAAGGTAGTTGTCCCGGTAATAGCAGCAACGGTTAGTGTTGTGCCTACAGTAATAACAAAGGTTTTTGCCGTAGTACCACAGCCGCCCGAAACCGAATACTTTATAGTGTCGGTGCCTGCAAACCTGCCGGTTACCACGCCCGACGTGCTGACAATAGCAATTGATGTGTTGCCGCTGCTCCAGCTACCGCCTGCGGTTGTATCTCTCAGCGTATCAGTTGAGCTGACACATAAAGTAGTGCTGCCTGTAATAGCGCCAACAGATGTGGAGCCGGAACCAACGGTTACCACGATAGTTGCAACCGCAGTTCCGCAAGAGTTGGTTACTGAATACTTAATGGTGTCTTTACCTGTGCTTACGCCGCTCACCACTCCTGCGCTGCTTACAGTTGCTACCGACGTATTGCTGCTGCTCCAGTTACCGCCTTTTGTTGAGTCGGTTAAGGTAGTTGTGCCGCTGGTGCATAAGGTAGTTGTTCCTGTAATAGAAGCTACCGTTGGTGTTGTGCCCACGGTTACCACTACAGATTTCACTATGGTGCCGCAACTATTGGAAACCGAATATTTTATAGTATCGGTGCCTGTGCTCACTCCGCTCACTACTCCAGTGCTGCTGACAGTAGCTATTGACGAGTTGCTGCTGCTCCATGTGCCGCCTGATGTTGAGTCGCTTAAAGTAGTCATTGTGCCGGTGCATAATGTGGTTGTGCCCATAATGGTCCCGACAGTTGGTGAGGTAATTACGGTTACCACTAAGGTTTTCACAGTAGTACCACAGCTATTGGTAACGGTATATTTTATAGTATCGGTACCTGCTGAAATGCCTGCAAGACCTCCGTCCACATTTATTGTTGCTACTGATGTATTGGTGCTGCTCCATTTACCGCTTGTGGTAGAATCGTGTAACAGGGCAGTAGAGCCTGCACATAAGGTAGTCGTTCCTGTAATTGAGGCAACGGTTGGTGTTGTACCTACGGTTACCACTGCGGTTTTCACAGTAGTGCCGCAACTATTGGAGACAGAATATTTTATAGTATCATTGCCTGAAGCTATACCGGTTACTACTCCTGCCGAACTTACAGTGGCTATTGAAGTAGAAACACTGCTCCATGTACCGCCCTTGGTTGAGTCGTTTAATGTTGCTGTGCCTCCGGTACATAAAGTTGTTGTTCCGGTTATCGCAGCAACAACGGGTGCTCCGCTTACTATTATAGCTATGGTTTTCATCGCACTACCGCAGCTACCGGTAACCGTATATTTTATAGTGTCCGTACCAGCATTAACTCCGCTCACTGCTCCGGAACTGCTAATAGTGGCTATTGAAGTATTACCGCTGCTCCATGTACCGCCTTTTGTTGAGTCGCTTAAAGTAACGGTAGAGCCGGTACATAAAGATGTTGTTCCGTTAATGGAAGCAACCGTTGGCACTGTACTTACCGTCACAACAATTGTTTTTACTGTAGTGCCGCAGCTATTGGTAACTGAATATTTTATGGTATCGGTGCCTGTACTTATTCCTGTCACAACCCCTGCCGTGTTCACCGAAGCAATCGCCGTATTAGTGCTGCTCCACGACCCGCCGGACGTTGCGTCTTTTAAACTATCCGTTGAGCCTTTACATAGCGTTGTGCTGCCCGTAATAGAGGCTGCAGATGGCGCCCCGACTGTTATTACAAACGTTGTTGCCGATGCGCAGGAACCGCTCACGCTGTATTTTATAGTATCCTTACCGGAAGATATCCCGGTGACCACACCCGTGCTGCTTACCGTTGCTATACTTGAATTACCGCTGCTCCAAACACCTCCTGAAACCGTATCCTTTAAAGTAATTGTAGTGCCGGTACATACAGACGTGCTGCCTGTAATTGTGCCTGCACTGCCGCCGGTTACTGTTACTACAACCAGTGCAACTGCCGACCCGCACGAATTGGTCACCGTGTATTTTATATTAACGGTACCTGCACCAATACCCGTCATAACGCCCTTGCTGCTAACGGTAGCCACGCCTTTGTTGTCGGTGCTCCATATGCCGCCTGTAGTTGAATCACTGAGGGTGATGGTCCCGCCTGCACATACCGTTGTAGTTCCGGTTATCGTTGATACCGTTGGCGCTGCGCCAACTTTAAAGGTATCCGTAGCCTTGCATCCGTTAACAGCAGTTACCGTAACCAAATAGCTGCCACTTGCGCCGGGTGTAAAAGTTTTGATAATGGAATCCTTATATTCCTGAACGCGGTTATTATACTCATCTGATACATATATATCTCCGCCGGCGTCCACAAAAACACCGGTGGGATAGTTTAATGAACTTGGGCCAACGCCATAACCGGCGGTGGGTCCAACGGTAACGCCGCTGGTAGCTCCCGGCGCCCACTCCTGTATGCGGTTATTAACATAATCCGCCACATAAATATTGCCATTTACATCCACCGATACACCGTAAGGGTAGGTTAACTCGCTGGAACCACTGCCATAAATACCTGTGATGCCTGCCACTGTAGTGCCGCTGGTAGCCCCCGGCGCCCATTCCTGCACACGGTAATTATATTGGTCTGCCACATAAATATTGCCACTGCCATCCACGAATACGCTGGTAGGGTCTGCTAATTGGTCAGGACCGCTACCGTAAATACCCGTGCCTGCTACTGTAGTTCCGCTTGTAGCGCCTGGCATCCATTTCTGAACACGGTTATTATTCATATCTGCCACATATATATTGCCGCTGCCATCTACAAATACGCCTTGAGGATAGTATAACTGGTCGGGACCACTTCCGTAAACACCTGTGCCTGCTACAGTAATGCCGCTGGTAGCTCCCGCCGCCCATTCCTGTATCCGGTTATTCGATTGGTCTGCAATAAATATATTGCCGCTGCCATCCACAAATACTCCGGTAGGATAGTATAACTGGTTGGGTGCGCTTCCGCCAACACCGGTACCTGCTACCGTAGTGATGCTGGTAGCGCCGGGCGCCCATTTTTGTATGCGGTTATTGTAGTAATCTACTACATATACATTGCCGCTTCCGTCCACAGATACGCCCCATGGATAGTACAATTCATTGGGGGCGCTGCCCGCGATTTCATCGCCCGCTACTGTAATGCCGAGCGTTTCAACTGTTGCTACACTTGTTTCCAATACCGAATCGCTTGTGCTTTCCCATTCAATACTATCTGCACCTAAAGTACTGCTGACCATGATGGTACTGTCGGAACACAAGTTTCCGGAAACAGAAAGGGAAGGAATAGGAATGATGGTAATTGCCGTATAGGTAGTGGTAGGACATAAACCGATTGTTTTTGTATATTTTATGGTGTCTGTGCCGGTAGATATACCAGTAACCACACCACTGCTGCTAATGATAGCTATACTTTTATTGCTGCTACTCCAAACACCACCCGACATAGAGTCATTTAATATTCCTGTCGCGCCCTTGCATATATTTGTGCTGCCGGTGATAGGCGCTATAATAGCCCCCACTGTTATCACAATCGTGGTAACTGCCGACCCGCAAGAGAGGGTTACCACGTATTTTATGGTGTCTGTACCTATACTCACACCTGTTACAACACCTTTACTGCTCACAGTGGCAATGCTTGTGTTTGAACTGCTCCATGAGCCACCCGTGGCTGAATCGCTGAGGGTGATGGTGCTGCCCACGCATACATTTGTAGAGCCTTTTATAGCCGGCGGTGTAGCTATCTTAAAGGTATCTATCGCCTTACATCCGTCAACTGCAGTGACGCTGACTGTATAGCTGCCTCCCGTAGCGGGTGTATAAGTTTTGACAATTGTTTCCACGTATTCCTGTATGCGGTGATTATACTGATCAGCTACATAAATATCGCCGTAGCCATCCACATAAACACCGGTGGGATATTCTAATTGTGTGGCACTGCTGCCATAACCTCCAATGCCTGCCACTGTAGTTCCGGCGGTAGCGCCGGGCGCCCATTCCTGGATACGATTATTATTCTGGTCCGCCACATATATATTGCCACTGCCGTCCACATAAACACTCGTTGGATAATTTAACAAGCCGGCGCTGCCGCCTGTGGCGCCTACAGATGAGCCTGCGACCGTATTGCCCGCAGTTGCCCCCGGAGCCCATTCCTGGATACGGCTATTGGTGGCATCTGCCACATATATATTTCCACTGCCGTCCACAAACACGTCGTGGGGGTAGGCTAACTGGCTGGGGCTGCTGCCATAAACACCTGTGCCTGCCACCGTAATGCCGCTGGTAGCGCCCGGCGCCCACTCCTGTATGCGGTTATTGTCCACATCTGTTACATATAAATTGCCGCTGCCGTCAACAAATACACCGGCGGGATAAGATAACAGGCCGGCAGTGCTGCCGTAAACACCCGTTACACCCGCCACCGTAATGCCGCTATCAGCGCCTGGCGCCCATTTCTGGACGCGGTAATTATCCTCATCTGCCACATATACATTGCCGCTTCCGTCCACGTAAACCCCGGTAACATATTCTAACTGGGTGGCGCCGCTTCCATAGCCGCCCATGCCGGCTACAGTGGTGCCGACGCTAGCCCCCGGCGCCCATTTCTGGACGCGGTAATTATCCTCATCTGCCACATAAACATTGCCGCTGCCATCCACATATACGGCGAAGGGATAGTATAAGTGGCTGGAGTCACTGCCTGATATTCCTGATATGCCTGCCACCGTAATGCCAGCCGAATCCGGCGCAAGTCTGCTTGTTACCATCGACGAATCACCGGTTTTTTTCCATACAATGCTATCTGAGGTTAAAGTGCTCACCAGCGCTATGGTATCGCCGGAGCATAAACTGCCGGAAACAGAAATTGAAGGAATTGCATTTATGCTAACGACCGCAACTGATACGGCTATACATTTACCAACTGTTTTTGAATATTTTATCGTGTCTGTACCCACAGTTATTCCTGTAACAACGCCGCTGCTGCTGACGGTTGCATTCTTATTGCTGCTGCTCCACGCACCGCCTGATGTTGTGTCTCTTAATGTATCCGTTGCGCCTTTGCATATATTTATGCTGCCGGTGACAGGAGCTATAATAGCGCCCACTTTTATTACAAATGTGGTAGCCGCTGTTCCGCAACTAAGCGTTACAGTGTATTTTATGGTGTCTGTACCTGCACTCAAACCTGTTACAACACCTTTACTGCTCACAGTAGCAATGCTTGTATTTGAACTGCTCCATGAGCCGCCAGTGGCTGAATCGCTGAGGGTAGTTGTGCTGCCAACGCATACACTTGCAGCCCCTTTTATAGCAGGAACTGAAGTCACCTTAAAAGTATCTATAGTCCTGCATCCGTCACTTGCGGTAACGCTAACAGTATAGCTGCCACCTGTACCCGTAGTATAAGTTTTGACAATAGTATCCTTATATTCCTGTATGCGGTCATTGTACAGGTCTGACACATATATATCACCTTTGCTGTCCACATAAACACCGGTAGCGTATCCTAATTGCGTAGCGCTGCCGCCATAACCGTCAGTGGCTCCCACAGTAATTCCCGCGGTAGCTCCCGGTGCCCACTCCTGAATACGGCTATTATCATAATCCGCCACATATATATTGCCGCTGCCGTCCACATAAACATTCATTGGATAATCTAACTCGCTGGGACTGCTGCCGAAACCACCCATACCCGCTACCGTAGTACCAGAGGTAGCCCCCGGCGCCCATTCCTGTATGCGGCTATTTTCAAAATCGGCTATATACATATTGCCACTGCCATCCACAAAAATGCCCCTGGGGTCTGCTAACTGGCTTGGACTGTTGCCATAACCGCCAAAGCCAGCAACTGTAATACCTGCGGTTGCTCCCGGTGTCCACTCCTGTATGCGGGAGTTATACTCATCTGCAACAAATACATTTCCGCTGCCGTCAACAAATACGCCGGTAGGGTTATAGAACTCGCTTGCGCTGCTGCCTGATATGCCCGTTGTGCCTGCCACCGTAATACCGCTGTCAGCCCCCGGCGCCCATTTCTGTATGCGCTCATTATTTGCATCTGCTACATAAACATTTCCGCTGCCATCCACAAATACGCCGGTAGGATATGCTAACTGGTTGGCGCCGCTGCCGTAGCCGCCGAATCCTGCCACCGTGCTGCCGACACTTGACCCCGGCGCCCATTTCTGAACACGATTGTTGTAATAGTCTGCAACATATATGTTTCCGGCACCGTCCAGATAAACATCATAAGGATAATATAAGTGACCGGAGTCAGAGCCTGCATAACCCGATACACCAGCTACCGTAATACCTGCTGAGTCCGGCATTGATAAACGTGTCAGCGATGTCGAATCACCGGTTTTTTTCCATACAATACTATCTGAGAATAAACTGCTGACAACTGTTACAGTATTGCCTGCACATAAACTGCCCGAAACAGAAACAGAAGGGAAAGCATTAATGCTAACCACTAAAACCGAAGTAGCGGCGCATGTAGCGATTGTTTTTGAGTATTTAATGGTGTCTTTGCCAAGAGATACCCCTGTCACCACGCCACTGCTGCTAACGGTTGCATTCTTATTGCTGCTGCTCCACACACCGCCCGATGTTACGTCTTTTAATGTATCCGTTGTGCCCTTGCATATATTTATACTGCCCGTAATGGTGGCAGTAGTAGCGCCTATTTTCACTATTGCAGTTGCAACCGCCGACCCGCATTCATTAGTAACGGTGTAGATTACCGTATCTGTAGCGCTTGCTGTGTCGTAGCCTGCCGTCACCACGCCCTTGCTGCTGATAGAAGCTATGCCGGGATTACTGATGCTCCATACACCACCGGTTGTTGCATCTTTCAGGGTATCCATTTTGCCCTTGCATAATGCTGCCGTTGAAACGCCGGTAATAGCGCTTGGAGCTTTTGGAGCGGAGTCCACGGTAACAACAAAAGTTGCAACGGAGGTACCGCAAAAGGCGGTAACGGTATATTTTATCGTGTCTTTACCTTTTGACACGCCCGATACCGCACCGGTGCTGTCAACTGTAGCTATACGCGTATTTGCGCTGCTCCAAACGCCACCGACAGTTACATCGCTTAACAAATCTGTTGTGCCCTCGCATATTAATGTGTCACCTGTGATATTGGCAATAGGCTCGCTTCCGCCGGCGGTAAGTCCCCCGGATGCATAAGCGCTGTCTATGGTGCCTGATTTCAACAGGTAGGCAAAAACAACAGTCGTGCTGTCTCCCGCTGTGATAGTGCCGATATTATAAACAAGCCCGATACCAACATCTGCAGTATAGGAAGTACCTAAAGCATAATATGCTGTAGCTGCCGTTTGATTATATATCTGGTCAAGGGTGCCGGTAGGTACTAAACCGGATGTGCAAATAAATGCTTCTGCGCGGCAATCTCTTGTAGCCATACCGAGAAACGCCTGAGAATATTCAGTGCCCGTTGCATCCACTTCCACACGGTTGGACGTTGTTTTCTGGTAGCTGATAGTATTGTTGGTTACATAAGTCCCGGAGTAGGTTTGGTCGTTGTCGGGGTCACATTCTCTCATGTAGTAAATATTATTGAGTGCTGTGTCACCGGTATTTTTGAGTATTACTTTTATAATAACCCACATCGCACTGGTATCGATGGTGGTAGTTTGTGAAATAGACAGGCTGCCGTCTGTACCTTGCCATAAAGCAGACAATACGCCGCCTGAATTGGAATACGAAATATTAGAACCCGTCAGGGAGCCGCCGGAAAAACCATCGCAGGATGTGGAATAATTGGGGTGGTAAGCATTATCAACCCCGCCAATTTCTATCGCCCAACCTTCCTGGGGGTAGCCGGGCAATACATAATCTCCGAAATAAGGAGGGAAGCCAACCGTCCAGCCGTCCATAGCGGCATCGCAGGTTATCCCCAATGGAAAAGTCAGTACGCTGTCAGTGCATTTTATGCCGGGGTCAAAAACAGATACGTGCGGAGCATTTGAATAGTAGGTTGACGGGGCGTCAACAGTGCTGCCAAACGACCCGTTTGGTGCAATACCAACTTCAATAAAATGCCCCGGCAGGAATATATTATCGCCCACCATCTGGGCATACAATGAATTACCGAATGGAAGTACAACCAACAGAAAAAGCAGTTTCCGTGTTAAAGAAAACTTTTTTTGCGCAATAAAATTCACCGTTCCAAATGTTTCACGGGTTTCGATAAAATTGCGCAGTACGGAGAATAGATATTTAGCCATAACGTATGGTTTAAATGTTGAACTGAATATTTTTTCAATAAAAAACTGATTATTACAAAGATTGTTAAATTTTTTAGCTTTTTATAATTATTTCTATTTTTTTTTTGTTTTCCTTAAAATAGGTTTAACGTATTTCAATACATCATAATTAACCAATGCTTAACCAAATATTTTTAGCATTTAATGGTAGCATTTTCAGCGACATATATGCTTTTCAGTTGTCGGGGATTAAAAAAAGGCATGATTATTGAGTATTGGGGATTGGCTGAAGTTTTATCGCTTTATTAAGCTCAAATCACCGGTGTTGCCGCCTGTTTCTTCATTTTTCTTTGCCTCAGTTTGCTCCCGAATTGTATAGAAGGGAGCTCGATAAATAAATACATCGTGTAAGATATAAGCAGGATAATAAGGAAAGCCGGAATTATTTTAACGGGCGTCAAATTGTATTTAGTAAGAGTGGTATAAGGGAGGAAATAATTGAGCAAATCATTCAGAAAAGGTTGATGGATTAGGTAGATGCTATAGCTGCAAATACCAATAGTTGCCATCAGTCCGGAAAGTTTGGAATTTAAGTTCACACGCTCTGTTGCCAGCAGCCATTCAAAGAAAGCGAGCCATGCAAATGTTGCCAGGTAAACCGTAAAATACCTGGAGACAGGATAGGTAATGGAGAAAAAAGTGAGCAGGAAAGCGCCGATAATTATTGCGGGCAATCCCTTGCTGAAAATCCGTTCATTGTTATAATATTTTTCTGCAAGAAATGAACCCGCACACCAAATGAACCAATATTTAATTACGGAACGGTCGTAGGCTAAAGTGTTTCCCACAGTAGTAAAGATGCCGCCGATGATTAATACTAAAAATGAAATGGACAGAACAATTAAAAACGACCTGGTGATTCCCACTTTTTTCCTCATCAGGAGGAACACAGGATAAATGAGGTACAACTGCATCTCAAGCGCAAGGCTCCAAAAGCAGCCGTTGATGGAATAAAAGGTCTTTTCAGAAAAATTATGAACAAGAAATATATGCGACAATAAATCTTCCAGCCCCGCCTTGGTGGTTAAATAATAGCCCAGCAGATTCCTCGAAAAGCAAAAGAAAAACAAGGCGAATAAATAGGTAGGAACTATTCGCCAAAACCGTTTACTGAAAAATACAGGGAGCGTAAATGTTTTCTGGTTTGATAAAAAACCAAAATGTATAAGGAAGCCGCTAATGAGTAAAAACAGTTCCACCCCCGTCCACCCGAAGCCGGTAGGTATGAAATTTAAGATGGCATTTTTAATATTATTCACCTGCAGCACTCCATTAGCGCTATAGGTATTTGAGGCATTACTTATACGGAGCGCCCCATTATCACTATAAGAACTTACATAGGTATTTGTTCCCGGAAATAAAACTAACTGTGAATGATACAGAACAACTGATAAAATGGCAATCCCTCTTAAAATATCGATTTTTTTATGCGTGTCTTTTTCAATAACCATATCCTTTTTTATTAAAATAACTTTAATAAAACAATTCATGCGCTCAGCATAAAACGTAAAAATAAATCAAATCCCAGATATTTGAACAAGACACATGAAATATACAGTATTGGCATACCCGCCCGTAGTCATGCAATGGGGGTTACCGGCTTCTCCTCTCTATTCGTCATTCGTTGTGTCACACCGCTTCACAGTTACAGCTCTTACATACATACACAACACATCAATGGAATCACGGTTAATCAGGTTCAGTCAGTGGTTCAGACAAAAAATACCGTGAAAACCCCATTTCTAACAACTCCCGGTGGTGGTACGCTTTATCAGGTTCTTATATCAGGAGGCGCCAATGGTACCCTTTTAGTATCGGTCACCTTCAAAGCCACACAGGCTGTCAACACAGGCATCCTGCGGCTATGGCTTCAGAACACAGCAGGTAGCCCCGTCACTCTGCCCCGTTGTTCCTGATGTTAGCGAAGCGCATCCGGAACTTCAAATAAAAATCCGTCTCCGACGGCATTCAAAGTTCCAAAGCTAAATATTAAGAACCCTACTGTAGCACCACCACCGCTAAACTCACAGCAGTCGTCTGTCTCTGTATCACATCGTTTATGCTCCATACGGTAGAGCATTGCGCAACGAGGTTCCCCGTTGTCCCGGATGTTCCGGCAGGGCATCAGGAACTACCAAATCGAGTAGGAGGTGAGGGATTATCCATCTGGTCTAAGGTTGTAATAAAAAATAAAAAAGTAAAAACTGGTCGTGAGCGTCCGCTCCGTCCACCCATGTGCAAGTGTCCACTTGCGTAATATCCATATGGTCGAGCATTTGCTACGCCCCCCATGTGCAAGTAGACTGCCCCGCCGTGGCGGTGGTCCACTTGCGTAATATTCCCTACTGCAGCACCATCCCCGGTAAACTCACCACAATCATCTGTTTCTGAATCACATCGTTTATGCTCCCTTCTAAGAATTTGATATAGTCGGCATCCATTTGGTAAGAGGTATTAACCTCATGGTATGCTGCACCTACCGTTACAGAGAACTGCACTGTTTTTTCAAGTTTCAGTTTTTTTATCACACCGGCATAGAGTCCTCGAGCAGTTTCGCAGGTGCATGCTTTGCAATATACAGAAACCTTGTGCCCTTAGTGCCCCCTTCGTGTCCTTTGTGGTTAAACCTTTGTAGTTAATTCCCCAACAAATATACCGCGTTGTTCCTGATGTTAGCGAAGCGCATCTGGAACTTCAAAGCGTTATTTTGGGTTTTGGAGTTGGTTCTATATTTTTTGGGACAGCTCAGGCAGTAGCTGATTCCTATTCATATGTTTCTGTTACTTGCCATAAAGAATGTATTGGAAACTAGTAAATATGCTTACTATACATCTTTTTCAACGTTATTGCTTATATTTATCAACAAATAATTAATAATCTTTGCATAATGAAAAACATACTATTTATTACCTGTTTATTTTTCTTTTTATGCCCTTTGTGTCATGCCCAAAATGATGCTAAAGTATTCTTTTTTAGAAACGATCATACAATCCCTTTAGATGGTGGAATAACAAATTATCAATTGTACATAAATGATAGCTTGCGTAAAATACACAACCATTCATTTTATGAATATACAACAAATAAATCTTCCGAAAATTATTTTGTAAAATTATCTTGGATGGATTGGCCTTACAATAAGGGAAAATTTACAAGCCAGATTACCACAAACCCGGGAACAATTACTTTTGTTGAAATCAGAAAATTACATAGATACTCAAATAAGATTTCATTAAATAAGATTTCATTAAAGGAAATCGAAGAAATTTACAAACATAAAGGATGGTTTAGAAAAAAATTGTCGGAAGCCGGTTATAAATCAGTTGATGAACTAATTAAAGGTTATAGGGTAAATGAATAATACTGCTTGGCTCATCTGGTCGCATCAGTTCCATCTGGTCGTAGTATGTCCTATGTCCCCCCATGTGAAAGCTTCCGCTTGCATAATATTCCGTCGTCGCCGAGGTGTGTCCATCTGGTCGTAGCATGGATTCTGAGTCACCTTTTTTTATCATTTTGGGCTGATGCAAGTAATTACGGAACTGCATTATTAATGGCACGTGAACAATAATCTCACTAATTATCAGTTATAAAATTATCAAACAACAATTTATGAAACAAAAATGGCTGCTATTATTAACAATACTCCCTTCTTTTGAGGCTCCTGCGCAATCCAATTGCGATTGCTTTGATAGATTGCATAACCTTGCAGTTTATTATTATTATTATAAAGATACTACTCAATACATAAATACATTAAAAGATGCCGTTTCTTTTTTAGATACAACACAAGCCGGTGAATATTTCCCTTTTATTGCTACGGCTTATGCATCCCTGAAACAATATGATTCAGCTATTTTATATTACACCAGAGCCGTTGAGTGGGGGTATGATATTGATAATATAAGAAATGACATGAGTCATGTTTACAATTTAATGGATACCAATAAGTTGAAAAGAATAAATTTGGAGCAAAGAGCTAAAACTGATTTTGACCTTTATAGTTCTTTTATGCAGCAAGGTGCATTAGACCAGTTTGTAAGAGGCGATATATTTTTCCCTGAATCGGGAAGAGCTTCAATTCCGCCATGCAAAAAATCTGTTCTTGATACATTAATTACAACAGTTGATGATAGCACCTTTGAATTTGTAAAGTATATTCTTGAAAACTATCAATATCCTACCCAACATCAGTTAGGATTTTTCCCTATGTACTTTAATGTATTTTTAATGCACGTTACCGCAGAAGATAATGAGAATAGCAGGTACATTTTTAAAAAACTGGAAGAACTCAATAAAACTTGCAACTTACCCGACAAATCACGGATATTATTTTATAAAGAACGGCAAATGTGGGAACACGATAAGGGCTATTGCGGGCTATGGGGTGGACTAAATAAAATAGAAAATATTAATAAAGCGGATAGCATTCGTTTTCTATATAACCAGGTAAGACTTAAAGAACAAGTCGCAGGCCGCAAACAAATATTGCCTAAAGAATATAACCCGACACCCTATCCTAAAAATTATTTTTGTTTGAAAAAGTATCAAATACAATGATGAAACTCGTTATCGGTTTGGCTATTTCAATCATAATCCAATTTTTGAGCATAGAGACTAATGCTCAAAAAATTAAAATAGATTCTGCGAAAGTATTATCCGGTTTTATTCCTCAGGAAAAGGTTTTGTTTGAAGACGATTTCAGCCATGATAAAGAAGCCGGTTTTCCTTCTTATTGGAAATTACAACTTTGCGACGTTAAGAAATATAAAATAGCAGGTAACATAACCGGGCATACCAAGGTAACTAAGATAGATGGTAAATATGCTGTGTTAATGAGTGAATATGAAGATACTCTACTACCCGCTGGTTATTTAGGAGATGTTATTGAGCCTATTATTACAAATAATCTCTCCGATAGTTTTACGTTAGAATATGATTTTAAAACAACTTCTGCAAGCCGGCCTGAAATATTTCTTGCTAATAGGGAGGATGATAAATGTCTTGGTGAACCCATTATAATATATAAAAATGAAAGGGGATGGAATGTTTATTACACTTTTTTGGTCAAAAATGTACATCCTGTATATGTTCTTACCAATGATATTCCTATTCATTTTGACATTGATTGCAGCAAGTGGCACCACTTTGCACTATCTTATAACAAGCGCAAGCTCAATTGTTATTTAGATAATAATGAAATTTTGAATATGCAGGATTGTAAATGTACTCCGGTTAAATTTCGGCTTTCATCCCTTATTGCCGATAGTGTAGCGTATACCAATGTGCGATTAGCTTCGGGTAAAAATAATCGTGATGAATCATTTAATCGTTTCAAAAATCTTCTTACCGAAAAAAAGTTTACCACCCATGCTATAAATTTTGATGTAAATAAATCAATCATAAAACCGGAAAGTATTGATTTTATTAATCAACTCGCGGAATGGCTCAAACAAAACCCTACGGTAAATCTTGAAATAGACGGGCATACTGATAATAGTGGAGATGCAGCCGCAAACATAAAGTTATCGCAAGCGCGTGCGGAAGAAGTAAAAAAGAAATTGGTTTATTTCGGCATCAGCAGCAGTCGCCTTAATACTAAAGGCTATGGCGCAAGCAAACCCATTTCACCCAATACCACAGATGAAGACAAAGCTAACAACAGGAGAGTAGAATTTATAAAACTATAGTTGAGAAATCCTACTGCAACACCGTCCCCGATAAACTCACAAGAATCATCTGTTTCTGAATCACATCGTTTATACCCTTAAGTCCCAAAAGTCCCACCTGTCCCTTCTGAGTCATCTTACCGCTCACCGCTTACTGTTTACCGCTTACTATTAACAAACCATTTTAAAAAATAGTGGGGTATAATTCCGTCCCATCTCAACTATAAGCAGACCTTTGTTTTGATTTAAAAAAATTGATATGATTATCTGGCGCGAGTGTTCCGAAGGATCACTCGTGTCTAAAAAATCCTGCCGGTTTGCAACCGGAATTTGGAATACCCAAGCTGATCCATCTGGTCGTGAGCATGGATTCGGAGTCACCTTACCTTTCACCGCTTACTGTTAACAAACCATTTTAAAAAATAGTGGGGTACAATTCTCTTCCTTAAAACAGGGCTACAGAACTTTACCGATTAAACTAAAACAAATGAACAACTTTTTCATTTTTGACCTTTCTCCGTCCTTGTTGGTATGCCTGCCTGTCGGTAGACGGGTCGGGGCGGGAATATGTGTTAGCGATACCAATACGAAAGTATCCCCATGGGACAAGCTCGTAAACATTAAGCAACCGACCTCCTTCTCACCCCTGAGTCCCAAAAGTCCCACCTGTCCCTCCGTTCACCGCTTACTGTTCACCGCTTACTATTAACAAACCATTTTAAAAAATAGTGGGGTATAATTCCCTTCCTTAAAATAGGACTACAGAACTTTACTATCTGGTACCACCATTACACCTAATAGCACAGGTCGCGGTGGCACCTATATAGAATAGATATGAATTGAAATTTGATTTTTGAACCCGTGAAATTTAGAATTTAAACTTAAAATGAAGAAAACACCTAATATAAAAAATACGTCAGTGCTCCCAATTTACAATACGATTCGTTTGAACACTGACGTAACTGACATAAATTTCAGAACCCCAAACCCTTTAACCCAATTAATTTTTAACCCGTTAACCTTCCTCATCCGCCGAAGCTATAGAAGGAGGATTAACACAATTAACCCAGTTAACCCTTTCTGCCGACAGGCAGGTAAAAAAAACAACAAAAATGAAAAATATACTTAATATTAAAAATTACGTCCTCACCCTGATTTACAATACGACACGTTTGAAAACGGACGTTATGTCCATAAATTTCAGAACCCAAACCATTCCATTTAGCCATTTAATCCCTCCTTCACTTCTTTCACCCGCCATAGCTTCATGCGACGGAGGGCTCAACTCCACCACTTCACCACTAACTTAAAAAACAACCAAAATGAAAAAAACACTCAAAATAAAAAATACGTCAGTACTCCCAATTTACAATACAGTTCGTTTGAACACTGACGTGTTTTGCCATATTTTTCAAAACCACAAACCACAAATTAACCCTGACTGCCGTCGGGCAGGTATTAGTCATTTACCATTAAACATTTACCATTATTTCCCAAATCTTTCTTATTTTCGCAAATTACCTTACCTTCTCTTTACGGTGTGTCTGGAAAATATAGAGAGGGATATTGAATGAATATTCATAATATAAAATCTACAAACAAACATGGAATCTATAATAACAGCCGCTGTTATTGGAATAGTGGCTTTACTGATAGGAATATTTCTTGGAAAGATAATATTCTCGAAAAACACGAAAAAGCAGATTGAAGAAGCCAACGAAATCGCTAAAAAAACAATTGAAGACGCTAAAACACTTGCTGAAACACTAAAAGAAAAGAAACTACTTGAGGCTAAAGAGAATTTTTTGAAACTGAAAAGCGAACATGACAAAGATGTTACGCAGCGGAATCAAAAATTGGTGGAAGCCGAGAGCCGTATCAAGCAGCAGCAGCAAGCCTCCAACGACAAAAATTCAAGCCTCCAGCGGCAAATACAGGAGTATGAGCAGCTTAAGGTGAACCTTGACCGCCAGCTTGAGGTAGTGAGCATTAAGCGCAACGAACTGGAGCGCCACCAGGAAGACCATATCAAACGCCTTGAAAAAGTAGCCAGCCTGTCCGCCGAGCAAGCGAAGGTGGAACTGATGGAAGCCGTGAAAGAAGAAGCCCGCACCCGTGCCATGTCGCAGGTAAAGGAAATAATGGAAGAGGCGAAATTGAATGGTAACAAGGAGGCGAAAAAAATCATTATCCAAAGTATCCAGCGCCTTGCCTCAGAGCAAGCCATAGAAAACGCCATTACGGTGTTCAATCTAGAATCAGACGAAATAAAAGGGCAAATTATAGGACGCGAAGGCAGAAATATCCGCGCTTTGGAAGCCGCTACCGGCGTTGACCTCATTATAGATGATACCCCCGAAGCAATAGTACTCAGTTGTTTTGACCCCCTCCGCCGCGAGTTGGCGCGTTTGTCATTGCAGCGTTTGGTGCAGGACGGGCGTATTCACCCGGCGCGTATCGAGGAAGTAGTTGAAAAAACCAAAAAACAGTTGGACGACCAGGTAATGGAAATAGGGGAGCGCACCATTATAGAACTCGGCGTACACGGATTACATAAAGATTTGGTAAGGATGGTCGGCAGAATGCGTTTCCGTTCTTCCTATGGTCAGAATCTGCTAATGCACTCCAAAGAAACCGCCAACCTGTGCGGCATCATGGCTGCAGAACTCGGGCTCGGACAGAAAGTAGTAAAACTTGCCAAGCGCGCAGGCTTACTCCACGATATAGGAAAAGTCCCCGATGAAGAAACCGAATTGAGCCATGCTCTGTTAGGCGCAAAGCTTGCTGAAAAAGCAGGCGAACATGCCTCCATCGTTAACGCAATCGGAGCCCACCATGATGAAATGGAGATGACCTATATTATATCTCCCATTGTTCAGGCTTGCGATGCCATAAGCGGCGCACGTCCCGGCGCACGCAGGGAAATGATGCAAAGCTACCTGCAGCGCATCAAAGACCTTGAAACCCTTGCAATGGCATACACAGGCGTAGAAAAAGCCTATGCTATACAAGCGGGCAGGGAACTGCGCGTAATTGTAGAAGCCGACAAAGTCAGCGATGCCGAAAGCGGCAAGCTCTCTTTTGAAATCGCCGACAAAATCCAAAAAGAAATGCAATTCCCCGGTCAAATAAAAGTAACCGTGATAAGGGAACTCAGAGCAGTGAACATAGCAAGGTAGTTGGTTATAAATTCCAAAATTAAAAATCCAAATTCCAAAGTTTTATATTTTGACTGCAATCCGAAAGGGTTGCAGTTTTTGTTTTTAGGATGGTGGCATAGGTTTTTATTATTCTGTTAGTGGGTGAAGGTGAGTAATTTTGTATCGTCAAACAATAATTTATGCCCGGTAATAAAGTAATCATAATCGGAGCAGGATTTGCCGGTTTGCAGATTGCAAGAAGGCTAAGTAACACTCCTTATGAAATTACGCTGATCGACCAATATAATTTCCACCAGTTCCAGCCGCTTTTTTACCAGGTAGCTACAGGTCGGTTAGAACCCAGCGCCATATCATTCCCATTGCGCAAAGTATTTCAGGGGAAAAGTAATATTCATGTGCGTATTGCCAAAGTAAATCAGGTAGATACCACACAGCAGGAAGTAAGAACGGATGAAGGCATTTTTAAGTACGACTATTTGATTCTCGCAACAGGATGCGCGAACAATTTCTTCGGTAACAACAATTTTGAACAGCATTCTTTCCCCATGAAATCTGTTACTGAAGCTATGGCACTTCGCAACAGGCTGCTGCTCAATTATGAAGATGCACTCAGCGCCCCGCCTGAGGAACTGGAGGAGATAATGAACATTGTGGTAGTAGGCGGCGGACCCACAGGCGTTGAATTGGCAGGCTCTCTGGCTGAAATGAAAAAATATATTTTACCCAAAGACTATCCCGATATGGATTTTTCGCGGCTGAAGATATTTTTGATAGAAGGGATGCAGCATACTTTGCAAAACATGAGCGACGCATCGCAGAAAAAGTCGCAGGAATATCTTGAAAAGATGGGCGTGAATATTTGGCTCAACACCATAGTGCAGGATTATGACGGCAAAACAATCACGCTGAAAGACGGCAGAACGATAAAGACGCGCAACATGATATGGACTGCGGGAGTAACTGGCGCCATGCCCGCCGGAGTGCCCACGGATAGGGTGGTAAAAGGAAACCGCATAAAAGTGGATAGTTATAATAGAATAAAGGGATTAAACAATGTGTTTGCAATAGGCGATATAGCCTATATGGAAACGAAAGATTTTCCACGAGGACACCCGCAGCTTGCCAATGTAGCCATTAACCAGGCAAAGAATCTTGCCAATAATATGAAACGGCAGCTCGCAAATAAATCACTCGCGCAGTTTCAATACAAGAACCCCGGCACTATGGCTACCATCGGCAAGCATAAGGCTGTTGTTGATTTGCCTTTCATCAGCTTTCAGGGCAGACTGGCATGGCTCACATGGATGTTCCTTCACCTGATGCTGATATTGAGCGTGAAGAACAAACTCATCATTTTTATAGAATGGGCGATCAGTTATTTTACAAACGATACTACGCTTCGGTTGATTTTATTACCCACTCGTAAACAAATAGAGCTTGCGCAGGAGCATCATGAACTGTAAAATCCAAAGTTAAAATTCCAAAATCCAAAGCGGCAGGCGTTACATATCCCCCATATGCAGGGATTTTTGGGGGAATACTGTAGTTTTATTGTTTCCATAACTAAAATTCTCATGATAAAGTCCCTATTTTGCGTGCAATAAAAATTATAAATGATGTTACAAATTTCAAACCTTTCCAAAAGGTACCCCAATGGAGTGCAGGCGCTCAAAGATGTAAGCCTTGATATATCAAACGGAATGTTTGGGTTATTGGGACCCAACGGTGCAGGCAAGTCCACGTTGATGCGCACCATCGCCACATTGCAGGACGCCGATTCCGGCACTATTATGTTTGGTGATATCGACGTGAGCAAGCAAAAGCATGAACTCCGGGAAGTGCTGGGCTATCTGCCGCAGGAATTCGGTGTATATCCCAAAGTGTCTGCCGAAGAAATGCTGCATTACATAGCAAGGATGAAGGGCATCGCAGATGTTAAGGAGCGAAAAGAAATAGTGAAGGCGCTGCTGGAACAGGTGAATTTGTATGCTCACAGGAATAAATACCTCGGCGGATATTCCGGCGGTATGAAACAACGGTTCGGTATTGCGCAGGCGCTGATAGGCAACCCGAAACTGATTGTAGTAGATGAACCCACAGCAGGGCTTGACCCGGCAGAGCGTCTTCGTTTCAATAACCTGCTCAGCGAAATAGGGGAGAACATCATCGTGATATTATCTACCCACATAGTGGATGATGTGAGCGAGCTATGCAGCGATATGGCAATCATAGCGGGAGGACAAGTGGTGGAGAGAGGCAATCCCGAAAAACTTGTTGACGACATGCAAAATAAAATATGGAGTAAGCGGATAAAGAAGGATGAGATTTTGCATTACCAGTCGGAATACAAGGTGGTGCTTTCCAAATTATCTGCCGGCAATATAGTAGTTCACATATACAGCGAAGCAGACCCAGGCAATGGCTTTAAATCAGAAAGAGCCACTCTTGAGGATATTTATTTTTCAAACATTGCATAATCATAAATAAAAAGCTGCTCCATGTTTAGCACCATATTCTTCTTCGAAATAAAACGCTGGTACAAATCTATTGTTACCTACATGTATTTTTCGATATTACTGATTGTAACATTTTTTCTTGCGTTGCTGGCGGGTGGTGCATTTTCAGGCGCAAACGTAGAATTTGCCGGAGAAAAAATATTTGTAAATTCACCCGTTGTAATTGATGCCTTCTTCTCTGCTATCAATAATTATATTGGTAGCATAATTCTTGTGGCAGTGGTGGGCAATGCGGTGCTGAAAGATTTCAGAAGCAATACTTACGCTATTCTTTTTACAACCCCTGTTTCCAAATTTGATTATTTATTCGGGAGGTTTTCTGCATCGCTCCTTGTAGTACTTATTATTTTCACAGCACCCGCATTCGGCTTAATGCTTGGATACGCGACACCGTGGGTTAATAAAGATAAGATAGAGGCTTTTATGCTGTTGCCTTATATTCAAACCTATTGGCAAACGATTATTCCAAACGCGATACTTAAGGGCGCGATATTTTTTGCGGTAAGTCTTATAGCAAGAGACGTATTTGTGATATGGCTTTCGCTGATTATTTTCTTTGTAGCGACAGGGGTGTCCACTTCCATCTTTACATCGATTGAAAAACAAACCATTGCGGCACTTGCGGATCCTATGGGTAGCTTTGCAAAGCGCGTCATAAGCAAGTATTGGAGTACTTATGAGAAAAACCATCTCTTATACCCGATGCGGGGATTGTTTTTATTGAACAGGATTTTATGGCTTGGTATATCGGTAGTGGTATGGACAATTGGTTATTCTTATTTTTCGTTTTCTTCCAGCCCGAGAAAATTATTTTTCAACAAAGTAAAATTAACCGAGAGTTCAAAAAATATATTCTCAGCAAACGTTTTTAATAAAATCAAGCTGCCAAAAGTTATTCAGTCATTTACCACAGCTACAAACCTGAAAAATTTGTGGGGGCTTTCGGTAAATGAATGCCGTACCCTGCTCAGGAATACTTATTTCAGGATTATTCTTTTATTCGGCATGTTGATGTTGTTTCTTGTGTCGCTTCAAATCGGGAAGATATATGATACTACCACTTATCCTGTAACCTATGAAATTGTGGAATATTTTGGGGGCACCTTCCAGATATTTATTGTGATACTTACCATCATGTTTGCGGGAGAATTGGTTTGGAGAGCCCGTGATTTCAGTATGAGCAATATATTGGATTCGCTCCCCGTACCCAATTGGGTTTTTTATATCAGCAAACTGGTTGGGCTTATGTTTATGCAGGTGATATTGATATCTCTGATAATGGTGTGCGGTATTATTGTCCAGTTATTTAAAGGGTACACAAATTTTGAGATCCTGTTGTATATAAAGTACCTGTGGGGATTTAGATTGATTGATTTCTGGTATCTCGCTGTTTTAGCCATATTCGTGCAAACGCTGGTAAGCAATAAGTATTTGGGATATTTTATTGTCGGATTGTTTTATTTCTGGAACAGTGTTTTTGCGTTAACTGTTTTCAAGCAAAACATTTTTGTTTTTTCTTCCGACCCCGGAGTGGAATATTCGGCGATGAATGGATTTGGACATGCTATATTCCCATTTGTTATTTTTAAAATTTACTGGGGCGCTTTTTGTCTTTGTCTTGCAGTTTTATCCAGCCTTTTGTGGGCAAGAGGAAGCGAAGCCGGTTTAAAGCAACGGTGGGCGGATGCGCGCGGCAAGGCGGCACGCCCGGCATGGGTGTTAACAGTTGTGTGTTTGACGGTATTTATTATATGTGGAGGGTTTATTTATTACAACACAAATATTCAAAATAAATTTTCCACGGAATTTCAACAGGAAGAGATGGAGGCATCTTATGAAAAGACGTTTAAGAAATTTGAAAATGCCCCCCAGCCGAAAATAACGGACGTGCAATTGAGTGTGGATATATACCCGGAACAACGCAATTTACATGCTGCGGGTACTTACATTCTAAAAAACAAAACCAATTTTCCTATTGATTCCATCCATGTATTGATGACGCCATCCGTTAAAATTAATGAGATTGCTTTTTCAATACCGGCGCAGTTAATGCTGAACGATTCGCAATATGCTTACAGGATTTATAAGCTGTCAAGGATTTTACAGCCGGGTGATACGCTTACCCTGGCATTCGATGTAGCTATGATTACCCGCGGATTTAAAAATGATTTCACCGGACTAAGCACCCCGTTATATAACGGTACGTTTGTCAATAATCAGGAACTTTTACCCTACATCGGCTATAGTGCCGAAGGAGAGCTTTCTGATAATAATCGCAGGAAAAAGCACGGGCTTGGTTACAGGCGCACATCCAACCCAATCACCGATACACCGCAATACCAGAATAATCTTTTTGTGCCGGATGCCGATTTTATATCTTTTGATGCTGTTGTGAGCACGGTTCCCGACCAGATAGCAATTGCACCCGGCTATCTGCAACGTGAGTGGACAGATAACGGAAGGCGTTATTTCCATTATAAGATGGATAGCAAGATTATAAATTTTTATTCTTTTCTGTCGGCAAGGTATGTTGTGAAAAAAGAAATGTGGAATAATGTGAGCCTTGAAATCTATTACAACAAAGGGCATGAATACAACCTTGACCGAATGTTTAACGGCATGAAAAAAGCGCTGCAATATTATACCACTCAGTTTTCACCGTATCAACACAAGCAGGTGCGCATACTCGAGTTTCCGCGTTACTCAACTTTCGCACAATCTTTTCCGAACACCATACCTTTTTCGGAAGGCATAGGCTTCATTGCTGATGTGGACGATAGCAGCAAGGAAGATGTGGATTATCCATTTTATGTAACAGCACATGAAGTAGCGCACCAGTGGTTCGCACACCAGGTGACAGGCGCCAATGTGGAAGGTTCCAATATGCTTTCTGAAACACTGGCACAGTATGGGGCTATCAGCGTAATGGAAAAAGAATACGGAGAAACTAAAATCAGGAAGTTTCTGCATTATGAAATGGACAAGTACCTAACCGCACGTTCCAATGAATCGGAAAGAGAGAAACCACTTGCTTATGTTGATGCCGGGCAAGGGTATATTCTTTATCAGAAGGGAGGTATTGTTATGCACGCACTCAATAAATACATAGGTGAAGACAGTCTGAACCACGCTTTGAAACGCTTTATTGAACATTATGCACTCAAGGCTCCGCCGTATCCCACTACTTTGGATTTCCTTGCTTGTATCCGCCAATCGACACCGGATTCCTTACAATACTTTGTAACCGACGCTTTTCAGAAAATTATTTTATATGATAATAAAATAGCGGATGCACAAGTGAATAAAGTGAATGGGCAATACATAGTAGATGTAACTGTAGATTCAAAAAAACTAAGCGCCGATAGTACAGGCGCAGAAAAACTTGTACCTTCTGACGACTACGTAGAAATAGGTGTCTATAAAGACCGGAATAATATAGAAGTACTTAATAAATACAAGCTTAAACAAGGGGTAACAAAACTGAGTATTACCGTACCTGAAAACCCTTATAAAGTAGTGATTGACCCACGCATGTTGCTTATAGATAAGAAGCTGGACGATAATGAATTTAAGCTGAATAGCGAGGAGAAAAAGGTGGCGAAGAAGTAGATGACAGATTTTCTACACTGCCGTTTCAATATGCCTCACAAGAACACGCTTTGCAATGGGTAGCAATGTCTCGTCAAGCGGAACGCTCAATGGGAAATCCATACTATACACAGCGGGATTCGGGAGGGTAGGGTTGTACCTGATAATATCCCGTTTTATTTGCTCGTAAGTATTGGATATGCTTAAGTGCCAACTATTGAGGTATTGCATCTTAATTCCCTTGAAGCGGTCTTTTTGATGTTCAAAAAGTGTGATGACATAATTGTAGGCACGTACTTCTGTGTACGTTCCGTACCGCAGCAGCATATAGCCTTCGTTTTTGTATAGTGGCATAATACCGATGGGCTCTACATGCAGTTGCTTTTCTACAAAGTCATATATTCCTGCACCGTCGCTGATAGCACCCTTCATTTCGTCAAGTGAATATTGGGTAATGCGCTCAAGCTCGTTCATCACTTCATTGTCGGAAAGCATTTGTTCATAAACCAACTCTACCTTTTTCATATCAACATTGTCTATTCTTTTCGGGAACTGGTCTTGTAAAATCTTTTTATTGTCGCGGAAAGCAATCAGGTTATTGTAGTGGAATATTACGTCGGAAAGTTGCGGGTACAACTTGGTTTCACCAAAGTACTTTTTCACATCCTGCAAGTAAGCAAGCAGTTTATATTTCTTCAACTCGAAGTCTATGTAACCTTCCATAAACCATGTTTCGCTAAGTGTCATAATCGAGGATTTAGGTTCAATATTAGTAAATCAAATCAGATGCCACAATTCTATAACAAAGACGTAAAGTTTTTTCTGAATATCCTGTGAATTACGCGCCGAAAACAAGCAGGCTATGTTGGCTTGCCGTATGCAAATCGCGCCAGATACGGTTTATTACAGAGTCTTTGTTTGTTTCGGATAATCCGCAATAAGGATAAAGATAATCAATATTCTGACGCGCCGCTTCAGCTAAAGCATGAGCAGCACTACTTATTTTCGTTAATGTTGCGTTATCAATTTTCGAGTTGGTTACACAGTTTTTCCAGGATAATTCAACAAGATTGTAAAACGTCATGCGCGCCTCAGATAGTTGATGTTTGGCTTGCTTTAGCGTTTCATGCACTTTAGTATCATTGATTAAAGGGGTGCCTTGCCGGCTATTCTTGATAGTAAACAAGGTTTCGCATTCATCTATAAAATGTAATGCCATTCCGGAAATATTGGCAGCGAGTGTGGTTTCCGCCAACTGTAGAAAAGGGTAGTTGTATAATGCGCCGTTAGACTTTGCTGCGCTGCTATCTATCCTGAAGACTCTATCAGCAGGCACAGAAAGATTCTTCACTTCAAATGCGTGACTGGCAGTTGCCACCATGCCCATTGCATTCCATGTATCCAGGATGTTTACTTCATTTTTATAAAAAACAAATGGTAAAACTAATGGGTTTCCATGATTGTCTTGTATGATATTCCCGTTTTCCGTGATTTTACAATTAGCTGTAAAGGCTGTCGCTATGGTTGCTCCGCTTGCATACAGCCATTTCCCATTTATTAGATATCTGTTCCCTGTTTTTTCTGCAGTGCCTGTTACAGCGCCGCTACCTGCGAGGCAGGCTTTTTCGTCAGTCAATATTTCCTTAGCTAATTCCGGTTCCATAAATCCGCCAAACCAGCCTGCGCCTGTGCATAAGGTAACCACCCAGCCTAAACTGCCATCTGCCCATGCAAGCGCTTCTTCTAATTTTATGACTTCGGGCAAGTCCATTTCAATACCGTTATAGCGGGACGGCGCGAGCAATTTTAGCCATCGTTGATTATAAAGCAGGTTTGTTTGCTCTTGGGTGAGCATTCCCGTTTTTTCAGCATTAGCAGCATGGGTTCTGATAATATTGAGCCACTCCTGCTGAAGCAGCGATGAAGGATGCCATAAGTTTAACATGATGTAAAGTTAGTGGTGGTGACGATAGCAACAATTTTAATTGTTTAAAAATCGCCTTCATAAATGACGCCGGAAGTAGGAGTCTCGTACAGTTCTATTTTTTTCAGTAAAGGAACGTGAGGCTTGATTTTATTCCAAAACCAGATTGCCAGTATTTCGCAGGTTGGATTTTCCAGCCCTTCAACATTATTAAGCAATTTATGGTCCACCAGTTCCAGTACGGGCATAATTGCCCGCTTTGCTTCGGCGAAGTCTAAAACCCAGCCCAGCGTATTATCTAAGGCTCCCTCAATGAAAATGGTCAGTTTGTAGGTGTGCCCGTGTGTCTCTTTGCATTTATGACCTTCGGGTATCCGCGGAAGAAAATGTGCCGAATCGAAGGTGAATTGCTTAAATATTGTCATTGTGTGGTTAACTTCTTTTTTCTTTCCTGATAAGGGCTTGTTTATAATGTGCTTTTTCTTCTGCTGTTGTTGGTTTTACTTTAGGTATGGATACAGGTTTTGCATTATCGTCCAATGCCACAAAAGTAAAGTAGGCTTCATTGATGAGGTAGGTTTCCTGGCTGATTACTTTTCGCGACCATGCCCGGACTAATATTTCCATTGATGAACTGAAAGCCCTCGTAATTTTGGCTTTGATAGTAATAATATCGCCGAGTTTCGCAGGATTTTTAAAAAAGACCTTGTCCAATAATACCGTAACAGCAATTCTCTCTGCATGTGTTTGCGCACAAACGGCTGACGCCGTATCCATCCATTGCACCAATTTGCCGCCTTGCAGCATTCCCATCGGGTTTGTATCATTAGGATACACAACCTGTGTCATTATCGTTTCCGATTGTGACGGGGTTTTTTCCTTCATGATTTTTGTTTGTGTAAACATAGTTATATCACAGGCTGAAAAGCCATGTAAAATTGGGTTAGCAATGAAGTTGAATACCTGATTGTTATCATTCTTTAGGATGACCTTAGTCACATTCAACTATTCAATATAATTATAGTTTTGTTAGGAGCGTATTTTATACCTGTCCGTATGTGAAGGCGGATTATTATTAATTATAGAATTGATGAACCAACAAACATTACATAGTTTTCATATTCCTGTTTTGGGATTAGGGTATTCTATTGACACACCCGTAAAAGTTGCCCGTTTTGGTATTTCGTCTGTAATATCCATAATGGACGACCATTTGATAGAAAAAATGAGAGCATATCATTGCTTGCAGGCAGGAATAAGTTATGAACCTATTGCCATTAATGAAGATGATCACCGCGCAAGACGCATAACTGCTTATTTGAATGTTGTAGATGAAATTGTTGCCCGGCAAATTGAGCAATTACGCGCACTGCCCTTTGATAAGGACAATGAATTGATAAAATATTTTGAATTGCTTCCTGATGACTCTTTTGCGAAAGAAATGTATTGCAAAATGAGCGCATTAAATGAGGGAAATGAAAAACGGATTTTGCAGGAAGAATTGCGCGGTTTAATACGTGCCGGAGATATCGATGTGAATGTCATGGTAAAACTTGATAAAAGTAATGTTGACGCAGTAGGCAATCCATTGCCCAATGAGTATTCTGATGCGTTGGCGGCTTTTCGCGGATTTGCAAAAAGTAACCTGACTTCTTCAATCGTATTTTCAGCCGGTTATAATCCGAGATTATACAATTATATAGAACAGTTTAGTGATTTTTTTCCTGATGAAAACGGGCATTTAAAAAAGAAGATTATTTTAAAAGTGAGCGATTACCGCTCCGCGCTTGTACAGGGGAAAATACTTGCAAAAAAAGGCTTGTGGATTTCGGAATTCAGGATTGAATCCGGGTTGAACTGTGGCGGACATGCTTTTCCGACTGACGGACTGCTATTGGGACCCATTCTGGAAGAGTTTAAAAATAAAAGAAAGGAGTTGAAGTCTGAGATTTTTGACATGTGCAATGCCGCGAATGCTGAAAAAGGAATTCAAACCTTCTCACAGCAACCTAAAATGAAAATAACGGTTCAGGGAGGAATTGGTACCGCAAATGAAAATAGTTTCCTTCTTGAACACTATGTGTTGGACGGTACAGGGTGGGGAAGTCCTTTCCTGTTAGTGCCTGAGGCAACTAATGTTGATAAGGATACATTAAACGAATTAGCCAGCGCAAAAAAGGAAGATTACTATCTTAGCAACGCTTCTCCTTTGGGGATTGCTTTTAATAACTTTAGAAAAAGCTCTGCTGAAAAACAAAGACATGAGCGAATGGCGAAAGGCAGACCGGGAAGCCCCTGCTATAAAAAATTTCTTTCTACTGATACCGAATTTACTATAGCCCCTATTTGCACCGCTTCGCGGGAATATCAAAATCTTAAGCTCAAACAATTGAGGGAAAAAGCCCTGCCTGCAGAACAGTATGAGACAGAGTATAGTCGCATTACGGAGAAAGACTGTTTATGTGAGGGCTTGGGAGCTGCTACATTATTAAAAGATGGTATCCCGTTATCGCATCATTTATCTGCTGTAACTATTTGCCCCGGGCCTAACCTTGCTTATTTTTCGGGAGTATTTTCTTTGACTGAAATGGTGAACCATATATACGGGCGCATGAACATTCTCAATTCGTTATATCGTCCGAATATGTTTATTAATGAACTGCATTTGTACATTGACCACTTCAAGAAAAAAATTGAAAGCAGCTTCAGCCTAAACCCCAAACAAGTAAAAAGTTTACAGACATTCAGGACAAATTTACTCGCCGGTATTGATTACTATAATGACATGATTTCGTGCCTGAAAAAGGAAGGCGACCAGTATATTTCTACCATGAAAGAAGAACTGGAACAGGCAGCTATATTGTTAACAAATCACATGCAGGTAGCATTGGTGCCTGAAATGAAAACTGCCTAATCACAGCTACATTTACCGGCTTATAATTTTTGAAATTTTGCCTGAAAGAAGCGAAGATACTTAGGTTCATAAATCATCTTCATCCCTTTGATTTGATTACGCCGTTCGTACACCCTTAGCGTTGATTCAGCTATTACATCCATGTGAGCTTGCGTGTAAACGCGACGCGGAATGGTAAACCTCACCAACTCCAGTTTGGGATAATAATTTTCTCCGTTTACTTTTCTGCCTGCAGATACAATTCCTCTTTCCATAGTCCTTATGCCGGAATCAAGATAAACTTCTGCCGCGAGCGTTTGTGCAGGGAAAAGGTCTTGGGCTATATGTGGCAGAAACTTTTTTGCATTTACAAATATACCATGCCCTCCAATAGGCTTCACAATAGGGATGCCAAATTCAATCATTTTTTCGCCGAGATATACCACCTGACCTATCCGAGCTCTAATATGCTCATCATTAACGCTTTCGCCGATGCCAATAGCCATAGCTTCCATATCCCTGCCTGCCAATCCGCCGTAGGTATGCAGCCCTTCGTATATCACTACTATATTTCTTGCTTCTTCAAAGACATCCCAATCATTCACGGCGAGAAAACCTCCGATATTAACCAACGCATCTTTTTTTGCGCTCATGGTAGCGCCGTCCGTATAAGAACATATTTCTTTTACGATTTCCCTGATGGGTTTATGCTCATATCCTTTTTCTCTTTGCTGAATGAAGAAAGCGTTTTCGGCTACTCTCGTCATATCGTGGATAATACGGATGCCATGCTTATGTGTCAGCGCTCTGAGGTCTTTCAGGTTTTTCATGCTTATAGGCTGCCCGCCAGCCATATTCACACTGGTAGCAATACTTACATAGGGGATTCTTTTGGCGCCATATTTTTTGATTAGGTTTTTTAGTTTTTCCAAATCAACATTTCCTTTGAATGGAAATTCGCTATCGGGGTCGTGCGCTTCGTCAATAATAATATCTTCAAACCTGCCACCGGATAACTCCATGTGAAGCCGTGTAGTAGTAAAGTACATATTGCCCGGAACGATGTCTCCTTTTTTAACTAAAATTTTTGACAATATATTTTCCGCACCGCGACCCTGATGAGTAGGAATAACATATTTGTAGCCATAAACTTTTTTTACAACATCCTCAAAGTGGTAAAAGTTTCTGCTTCCTGCATAAGCTTCATCACCTAGCATCATGCCTGCCCATTGATTATCGCTCATGGCAGATGTGCCACTATCGGTAAGCAGGTCTATATATACATCCTCCGACCTTAAAAGAAAAGTGTTGTAACCGGCTTCCTGTAATGCTTTCTTTCGCTGGGTGGCTGTTGTCATTTTCAACAGTTCTACCATTTTTATTTTATATGGCTCTGCCCAACTTCTTTTTGTTTTATACTTCATTACTTTTATTTTATTCATAAATCTATTTGTTGCAGTTTTGCGGTGAAGTGCCTGAGAATTTGGGCTTCTTCAATAATTTTTAACCCCTTTATTTCACAGCGTTTATTGAATACTTTAATAATTACCTCAGCTACATAATCGATATGACTTTGGGTATATACTCTTCTTGGAATTGCTAATCTTACCAACTCCATTTGTGAGGGGATTAGTTTTTTTTCAGCATCGTATTTTCCAAACATCAGAGAGCCTATCTCTACCCCGCGTACACCCCCTTCAATATATAATGCTCCTATTAACGCCTGCCCCGGATATTGGTCTACAGGAATATGCGGGAGAAACTGTTTTGCGTCAATATATACTGCATGACCACCAGCGGGTTGCATTACGGGTACCCCGGCATTAATCATTTTATTGGTTAAATATTCTATGCTGGTAATACGGTATTGCAGGTAATGCTCGTCAAGCACTTCTACCAAGCCAATTGCAATAGCTTCCAAATCACGACCCGCAAGACCGCCATAAGTGGGGAATCCTTCTGTAATTACCAGTAAGTTTCTGCATTCCAGCGTCAGTGCCGAATTATGTAGCGCAAGGAAACCGCCGATATTTGCAAAAGCATCTTTTTTAGCGCTCATAGTGCATCCATCAGCATAAGAAAAAATCTCTTGCGCAATCTCTTTTACTGTTTTATCAGCAAAACCTTTTTCACGGATTTTTATGAAGTATGAATTTTCTGCAAAGCGGCAAGCGTCAATAAAGAGGGGAATGTTATATTCAACACATACCTGCTTTACCTCTTTAATATTTTGCATGCTGACGGGTTGTCCGCCACCGGAATTGTTGGTAATGGTTATGATACACAGTGGAATGTTTCCTGTGCCCTTTTCAATAATGAACTTTTTAAATGCGGCTACATCCATATTGCCTTTGAAAGGTGCAGGGATTGTCGGGTGCTTCCCTTCTTCACATAAAAAATCAACACCTGCTGAGCCGGTCAATTCAATATTTGCCCGTGTAGTATCAAATAAAGTATTGCTTACAAAATATTTCCCTTTACCACCCAATATACTGAACAGAATTTTTTCCGCGGCTCTTCCCTGATGCGTAGGAATTACCTCGGGCATCCCTGTAATGTCCTGTATCGCGTCCTTAAAACGAAAAAAACTCGGGCTACCCGCATAAGACTCATCACCCCGCATAATACCGGCCCATTGGTTGCTGCTCATGGCATTGGTGCCGCTGTCAGTCAGCAGGTCAATCAATACATCATCGGAATGAATAAGGAAAGGATTATAAAATGCTTCTTTGAGTATGTTGATGCGCGCTTCTTTTGTATTAAAATTTATTGGCTCAACTGATTTTATTTTAAAGGGTTCTATTATTGTTTTCATATGTAGGAAGCAAAAACAGTGCAAAAGTGACGCTATTTAATAACGTCTTCTATGACCAAAATCATATTTTATTGTCATAAAAAATGACCTTTATCATAGATGGTTGAGGTTGTTAATGCCAAATTTGCAAGCAATTATTCCAGGAGAAGAACAGAAACGAGGGAATTATTATGATATATAAATGTTCAACCGCAATAAATACAGAGATTCTTGATTTTATAAACACTAATAATGTAGCTACTGTTTGTTGTTCTGAAAATCATATACCTCATTGTTTCAATTGTTTTTATTCAGTATTGGAAGAAGAGGGTTGTATTGCCTTCAAATCTTCTGATACCACAAAGCATATAAGGATACTATCCGAAAATAACCGGGTCGCGGGAACCATTCTTTCCTCGGAAATCAGCCTTACAAAGAATCAAGGCGTTCAATTCCAAGGGGTGGTTGTCGAGAAAAACAATATCGCACTTAAGGCTACAAAATCTTACTATTTGCGTTATCCGTTTGCAGTTACAGTTCCCGGCAAATTGTGGATAATTGAATTACATACCATAAAATATTCCAACACCGTAAACGGGCTTAAGTCTAAACAGGAATGGAAAAGAGCGTAACTATGAAAAACAATGCTCACAATCCCAGCGTAAAGTAATGATTGTGAGCTATATTGTCTTTCGGTGTTTTAAGAATTTCTCAATTCAGGGCGATACTTTCTAACTCTTTTTCTCCCCCGGTTTCTCCAAATATTTTCTTTAAAGTTTATTTTCATCAACTTTCATTACTTTTATTTTTCAGAACACAACTACATGAAAAAATTAGTACTCTTATTTGCATTGTCTGCTATTACTATATCCTGTAAGAATAATAATGCAAATGACAAGAACGCAGGTAAACAATTAGCGAAAATCCTTGACAATTACTGGCAGGAGCGTATGCAGCTTTTTCCTGTGGAAGCCACCGGCTATGGAGATTACCGCTACAATGATAAACTGACTATTACCATCGCTGAAAGTTTCCGCGATAGCCTGAACAGATTTTATAAAAAGTATCTGGATGAGGCGCAGCAAATCGACACCGCAAGCCTTGATAAAAATGATTTTTTGAGCTACAGACTTTTCAGCTATGAAATGCAGTCTGCAATTGACGGGCTGAAATTCCCTACCCACTACTTACCTATCAACCAGTTTTGGTCGTTCACGATAGACCTTGCGCAGCTTGGTTCCGGGCAGGGTAATCAACCGTTCAAAAGTGTAAAAGATTATGATGATTTCCTGAAACGCCTGTCTGTTTTTCCGGCTTGGGCTGATACCGCCATTTATAATATGCGCAAAGGTATGTCGGTAGGATGGGTATTACCAAAGACGCTTGTCGTGAAAATTTTACCGCAGCTAAAGGATATTGTTGCGGCTAATGATACCGCAAATATATTTTATGCTCCTCTAAAGACAATGCCTGATAGCTTTTCAGCAGAAACCAAGCAACGCCTTACTGCCGCTTATACAAAGGCAATCGACAGTATTGTTAATCCTACTTATACTAAGTTACATGATTTCTTTGAAAAAGAATATTTGCCTAAATCGCGTGAAAGCAGCGGTATCAGCAATTTGCCTAACGGAAAAGAATATTACCTCTATTGCGTTCGAACATGGACTACAACCGACCTTACTCCCGACAGCATTTATCAAATAGGACTTAGTGAAGTGGCGCGGATAGAAGGAGAAATGAATAAGATAAAGGAGCAGGTTGGTTTTAAAGGTGACATGCAAAGTTTCTTTACTTACCTGAATACCGATAAACAATTCTTCCCATTCACTAAGCCCCAGCAAATCATAGATAGTTTTTGGGGTATCAAAAAAATGGAAGACCCACAATTAAAAAAATTGTTCAATACGGTTCCCAAATCAAAATTTACTATCCGGCAAACAGAGGCTTTCCGTGCCGCATCAGCAAGCGCGGAATACAACCAGCCCTCGGAAGACGGCTCACGCCCCGGCATATTTTATGTGCCGATACTTGATGCAACCAAGTACAATGCTACGGGCATGACAACGTTGTTTCTCCACGAAGCCATTCCCGGGCACCACTATCAAATATCGCTGCAGCAGGAAAATAAAAACCTGCCTGCCTTCAGGCGTTTTCTTTGGTACGGCGCTTATGGCGAAGGCTGGGCGCACTATTGCGAAACGCTTGGTAAAGAATTGGGTGTTTACAATGACCCTTATCAATATTTCGGTCACCTGAGCGATGGCATATTGCGTGCGGTGAGATTAGTGGTGGATGTGGGAGTACACTATAAAGGAATGACGCGCGAAGATGCTATTAAATACATGCGGGCTCACATACTTATTTCTGAACAGGATGCTACGTCTGAGATAGAACGGTACATGGCAATACCGGCGCAGGCGGTTTGTTATAAAATAGGGCAAATGACTATCTCCGGCGAAAGGAAACAATATGAGCAACAATTTGGTAACAAATTCAATATCGCGTCCTTTCACGATGAAGTATTGAAAGACGGTTGTGTGCCTTTGAATGTACTGCATGAGAAAATGAAGGAGTGGGCAGGGAAACAATAGGGTAGAATTGGATGAGTGACTGACTCATTTCATTTTCTCCATTACTATTTTCAGAATTTCCTGTTCTTTTTCATCAGCGGCAGTATTCATAGCACTGGCTTTTTCAAGGATAGTGTTTATTTCAGCGTTATCCTTTATGCCTTGTGCATTTATTTTTACGTTCAGGTAAGCGCCTTTCACCGCTGCGCGGCAGCACAATGCGCCTACGCCTGCATCGCTTACGCTGTTGGGGTTGCCTTTTTCAGCCATTGCTTTTGCCAAATCAAACGATTGGAATGATAGCTCCATAGTACGGAAAGGAACTTTTATAGCATTGATGGTTGCCGCTTCGATAGCTGCTTTGCGCGCAGCTTTTTCATCATCATTTCCTTTGGGCATACCCATGGCAGTCATTATTAGGTTGAAGGCATGGGTGTCTTCATCTACAAGGTGCAGCAGTTCTTTGATGAGTGCCTGCCCTTTTTCAGCATATCCCGAAAATTCTTCCCAGCGCTCATCCCAACCTTTTTTATGTGAGGATAGGTTTGCTACCATAGTTGCCAATGCAGCACCAAGTGCGCCGCAGTATGCTGCTATAGAGCCGCCGCCGGGGGCTGGGGATTCGCTGGCAGTTTCGTCAGCAAATGCGGTAAGAGTCATGCTTACTAATTTTTTTGTTGAAGCATCTTGTAAACAGTATTCGATAATCTTTTTCTGTGGGTCGAACGGCGTTAGCTCGTTTAATCCCAGTGACTTCACTGCTATTTTAATAAGTTCACTTTCGCTTACTCCTACACTTCTTTTTTGTTTGCGCAGAAAATACTTTCCCGCTTCCAGCATTGCCTCCAATGGTATGAGCCCTACTAACTCACTTCCTGTTACTCTCATGCCCCTTGCTTCGGCACGCTCACAGGCTGTGTCAAAAGCGATATGCATGGGTGTTACTTTCGTGTTGGTAAGGTTAATCGACACCTGCGCAATACCATACTCTTCAATATACCAGCCTATTGCTTTCACAGATTTCAGCAGTCCCGCTTCCCAAAGTGTTTCGCCTTTTTCATTTTTCAATGCCTTGCCGTTCGCATCTGTTTTCTGGCGCCCTTTTTCTCTTATGTCAAACGCTACTGAATTGGCGCGGCGAACAGAGGTTGTATTCAGGTTAACATTGTAAGCAATAAGAAAATCTCTTGCCCCGATAACGGTTGCGCCGCTTTGCTCATTAAATTTTGCTTTACCATAGTCCGGCTTCCATTCAGGTTTTATGATCTTTGCTGCAATCCCTTCATATTCTCCGCTCCTGATGTCAGCGAGGTTTTTTCTGTAGTCTTGGGTGGAAGCATATTCGTATAAATAAACAGGAATGTCTAATTCTTCACCTACTCTTTTTGCCAGTTGTTTTGCAAATTCCACCGTTTCCTCCATTGTAATGCCTGATACCGGAATGAGC
>Ga0207047_1023_pt1 | contig 38765 bp, 29 predicted proteins | sample Alteio_BWMinCont_67_FD_153302 | JGI IMG/M metagenome (GOLD analysis project Ga0207047, IMG submission 153302) | Enriched cells from forest soil in Barre Woods Harvard Forest LTER site, Petersham, Massachusetts, United States -... | ecosystem: Environmental > Terrestrial > Soil > Temperate forest >...
GCGAAGTACACGACCATCTTCTTCGTAGAAAAGATTATTTGCCTTCAACATTTCATAAAACTTTTTAGTGTATGTTGGCATACTGATCTTGGTTCCCTCGGGGACTCCGATGAGATCAGCTAAATCTTTCGGGAGAGAAAGTTCTTTCACGAATCCTGTGGCTTTGACAGGAGATGTGCGCTTTCGTTTAGCCTTCATAGCTTTATTCATATCATATTGGTATGATGCCTCAAGTTTTTTTATACCAGATTTTAGATCTTTTAATACTTTCGTCTGAGAACTGAGTTCATTTCTTAATTCAGTTAATGCAGTCTTAAATTTCAATTCCGTTTCCAGAGTGTCGATAAAATTACGCTTAGATTTAGATTCAGATACTGGTGATTGGGATGTTTCAGATTCAACAGGAGGAACTACAGTTTCTGGTTTCTTATTTTGAGATTTGGACATGTTATTGGTTATGACTTACGATATTCGTATCTCTTTAAATAGGTTTTATAATTTTTTCAAGAGCCAAATAATTGAAAATATTATATTTTGGTCACATATCAGGTAATAGATATAGAATAAAGGGAAAGATATGGATGTTACTACAGCTTTGGCATTGGTTATTGCTACGGAGAATCAGGAGAAAATAGATCAAATACGGTCTAAGAAAGATCGCGCATGGCCTAGATGGCCGCCTCATATTAACTTTCTGTTTCCCTTTGTTCCTCTGGAGAATTTCGATGATATCATGATGCGGCTTTCTGAAAATTTAAAAGGATTTTCAGAATTTACGATTGAGCTGAATGACGTAGGCTATTTCAAGCAGGGCAAAAATATTACTTATCACCTTAAACCAAAGGATGATACAAAAATTCAACAATTAGCAGAAATTATTACGAAAACTCTTCCTGAAATAAAAATGAAACATGAAAAATTTCAACCCCACGTGACACTTGGGCAATCGTCAAAGGGTGAATTGGATACGATAATTGCTGAATTGAAAACATGGTTAGGTACTGGTATCCGTGTGAAAGTCGATAAAATAAGTTTCCTAGTGAGATCAAGATCTGATACTACAGTACCATTCTCAATCAATAGAGAACTCGCTCTCTAATATTCATCATCAGAAAGCTGCTCATCATAATTAAACTCCACGGGTTCAACTGCCTTGACTTTCTTCCCCCGAACAAGTATCTTCTTCTCTTTCTTCTTCTTCGCTTCACTCACTGAAGTCGACAACTCATTTAATTTATCTTCCGAGAGAGTAATAGCATCATCACTCGATTCAAATATTTTCGAATTGACGATATGTTTCTTATCCTCTTCTTTATTCGCCATATAGATTTCTTGCTCAATGGTGTCGTTGACTATGAATCGCAATACTTCTACTTCTCTTTGTTGACCCATTCGATGAGCCCTACCGATTGCCTGCCCCTCAGTATTTTTACGATATTCATAACTACCACAAACCGGATCAACAATAATGACCTTGTTCGCCTTAGTCAAATTCGTACCAGAAGCAGCACTCTCGGACGATAACATAATAACTCTCATCTTCTCATCAGTATTAAACATCCTAATCGCTTTATCTCTCTGCCACACATTCCCCCTACAAAACACATTCTTAATTCCATAATTATCTAATATAACGCCAATCTTTCTCAACAAATCATCCCACTGAGAAAATATAATTACATGATTATTCGACCCTTTCAAATAATAGATGATATTCGCTAATTTCGTACCGACTTCATTGATCAACGACATCTTATTTTTGATTTCCTGTGTCTGTTCAATAATCTTAGATTTTCTCTCATAAGAAATCATAAACACTTCGTTTTCTTTGACATTCTTACGACAATATGGACATTCGTGCCTTTGAGAAATAATCGTCTTGATACACTGATAGCAATAGATATGGCCACATTTTGTCACACCAATATCATTTTCTGGAATTTCAGTAAGACAAATGCCACATGTCTCATCATCATCTTTCTTCTCCTGATTCTCAACCTTATCAACAGCCGTCTTACGAATTCTATCGAAAACATTCTTATAAAAATCATACGTGGTCTTCTTACCATCCAAATCCTTCTTCGCATCACCTAACTTAACATTAATTTGCGCAATATACTCCCTCAAATTTTGTATAGCCTTAGATTTGTTATTTTTCAATTGCTGACCAACTAATTTCTGTATCTCATCCTGCGTATCATCCGAAACGACAATCTTCTTCCCCGCTCCAATTCCATTCTTCTTCTGGGGCAAAAAGAATTCTTCCCCATCATCATCATCATCCAAATTCACCACACCAATATCATCCACGACATCTCCCACCTCTAACTCAATCTTCTCATCCTTCTCATCCAATTTAATCTCTACCTCAAACCCAATTTGCAATAGAAATCGTCTCTGCCTCCTGAACTCAATCTTCTTAATCTTCTTCTCAGTCATTGCAATCCTATTCGAAAAATAATCAACAACTTTCTGTGATTTCTTCATCGCTTGTTCATAATGCATAACCATCATCTTCTCAATATCCTCCAACGTCTTACAATTAGATAACAAATCCTTCGTCTCCTCAGCCAATTTAGGATGACAACACAATTGCCTCAAAAAAATACTATACTTATCATTATTTGGATTAGCTAAATATGCATTATACATCATCCTCTCCGTCTGAGTAAACTTCAACCAAACAATTGATTCTTTCAGCGGTGGCAATTGATATTCTTCCATAACACTCTTCTTCGTATTACGCCGGAAGAACGTATTTCTTAAATAATCTGCAACTAACTTAATCCCCAAAACTTTGTCAGCATAAGGATTATTATAATTAGTCACATAGTCCATCATCTTAACTAAACAGACACTTGATTTGTCAAATGGAGTGCCAGTGACGCACCATCGATATTTTGCTTCAATGGTGGGCAACAGATTAACCATATAGGAATATTTCGGAACGGTATAAATCTCATGAAACTCATCTATAATTACACGATGCCATCTAATCAATGGCAATAGAGGATTCTTCTGAAAAATACTCATGGGGTCTTTCACCAGTTCACTGCCTAATTTCTCAAACACAGATTTCACTGAAGCCAAATTAAATACTCCTGGCACAGATTTATGATAAGAACCATTAGTCGAGACTTGTTTCATCCATTTTGTATGAAATGCTTTATTATCGAAAAAGTTATATGATACTATGACAAAATCCGCATCTAGAAGATCCTGATAACGGTATTTGTCAAAATGAACTTTGGTCAATAGGGGGACAATTTTTAGATCATCTTTTACCATCTTCTCCAACTCACGTTTCCATTGCCCACACAATTGATTAGGACACAAAACTAAGCTTGCTCGACTAAATAATCTATTTACTCCTGACCTAATATAAGAGAGATCTGTTGCAGGATTACATAGCGATAGCGTAGTCATCTGAACAGTTTTCCCCAAGCCGACTTCGTCAACCAATGCACCTCCACAAAATGTAATTTGTTTCCTATCATTGCCCAAAGTAAATGTTTGTCTCATCGCATCAAAAAAGATTTCTCCAATAATAACTTCGTCATTGATATTAAACACGACTTGCTTCATATCTTTTTCCCTTTGGCACATCCAATAGACAGAACGCTTTTGGTAATCAAATAGTTGACAACTCAAAAAATCCGGATTCGAAATCATTGGATCGACGATATCACCTGTGGTATCTTTTATTTTAGTAATGATATCGGCAGAAATCGTTTCTGTTTCATTTACTCTCGAGATGGAACCCGTCTGACTTGCTTTGATATATGAATTATGATATCGACACACGGAGACTAAAAATTGCTCGTTGGGGATTGGTTTCTTATCGATAACTAATTGTTTCAATAATGCGTTGTTGACACCAACAGTAGTATATTTTGCGATGTTGTTATGATTATTCCCGTATTCTGTTATGTACATGGAAAGTTGGTATAGTGATTGATTCAGATCCTGAGGCAATTGATAGAAGCCCCCAAATTTATTGAATTCTTGAATGGCTTCATTCCCCGTCAATTGTTCATTATCAGAACTCAGAAGATCTTCCAATTTGGTCTTAACAGTAAACATGTTGTCATAACTATGACCGCCGGCGTATTTGTCGTAAAAAAGAATAGTCCATCCATCAACTTCAACTGACATTTTGTAATTGCCTTATATTATAAAACATATTATTGCTCAAATTTTATATTTCAATTTTTATATATCAACTTTTTTTACTATATATTTTAAATTTCTTAATTTTTCATCGTGGTCTAAACCATAGCCAACGACGAAATCCGTTGCAGTTATCTCGAAGCCAACATATTTTGGAATTGGGCTGGGGGCAGTGGTACTTTTCCTTAATAACAGCGAACAGACCTCCATTGATGCTGGTTTCCTCTCTCCTAAAACGGCCATTAGATGCTTAATTGTCAATCCCGTGTCTATGATGTCTTCCACGATCAAAACATGTTTCCCTCTAATATCTACCTTCAGATCTAAAATAATTTTGACATTCCCCGATGATGTCGTTCCCGTACCATAACTAGAAACAACCATGAATTCCGTTGTCAGATCAGCATTATCTATTCCTCTGATCAAATCCGCCATAAAAATAAAAGATCCCTTCAGTATACTAACACAAAGCAATTGTTTATCCTTATAGTCCTCAGTAATCTTTTTACCCAGTTCGCTTACTTTCATAGCTAAATCTGATTCGGTAAATAAAGGTTCGGTCATTTTTATTCATGGACAGTAGATCAATGAAATTTGATTTCTTGTGAGAGAAAATTTCAATTTTTACCGACAGTTGGTCCGTAGACAAAATACTATAAGACAGAGAAATAATATAATGAGAGCGATCATTATAGTAATTATGTACCAGAAGCAGATCTCGAAAAATATATATAGGTTGAGCATAATTTGATCTTCGCTGTGAGAACAATTCGAAGTCATATTTTGTCGAATTATCATCCCCCAGATGCATAGAGCCAAGAATAAAATTGCTGGGATTATTTTACATAAGGAATTAATACAGTTTCTGAAACTTTTCCCATAGGCAAACACTACACCTAAGATTATTACGCATATGCCACAAAATCCAGTAAGTCCAACAACTAAAGCGCAATATAACCAAATATCGTTACACAGAGTACGATAAATATAATACTTTTTCAAATAATAAGAAGCAAACACAACAGGCGCAATCAACAAAATCCCCAAAATAACAATCCCTTGACTAACTCTCCTGGAAAAAGAATCCATTCTCTGCTATAAATCTATCTCATCAACTATTCAATCTAATAAATCTTTCAATTTTTAATATATAAGAGACTTAAACACGATTATAGTTAATATCTTAAATGGATAATCAAGATAATTTTGATCCGGGGACATTTTTCACTAAGAAGGAGCTATGTTATTATAAGATGATCCATAAATTCTTTCAACACTGTTCCGAAAATATGCTGATATATATGCATAATATTATTGATGGTGAATCGGAAATCTCATTACGTATATTGGATTGGTTCGTAACTAAATATTCAAAGAGGGGAATAGACTTTACACGAGGCGATGGAGATGTTTATGATATCCATATCAATTATAAGGCTCAGTTGAAATCGTTTAAGAAAAGATATTTCGATCCGTTTCGTAGGAAAAAGAAATTTAACTTCAAATATATGGTCGGTGGTGAAGAGAAAACGCTCTATACAACAATTGGCCAGTTAAATTTCTTTCGTTGGGCGATTAATAATGGTATAATAACTTTTGTCGAAGGTTGTTTGATTCAGATCGTGAAAGCCATGAATATTGCTACAAAGGAAGAAAAGAAGAGGAAGGAAGCCCGAGGTGGTGACGCGGAGGAATCAGATTCTGATTCTTCGGAATCGAGTAAGGAGCCTGTGGCGCGCACTATAAAAGTGAACCGTAAGACAAAACAAATCAACGTGAATGCGACTAAAAATATAAAAGATGATGAAGTTGAACTAATATTATGCTTTGATTAAATTTATTTTCTGACGAAATATTTTTTGACTTGTGGTTCTTCATCTGGGACTTCCTCAGTTTCATCGCTGACACTATTCTCAGAATTATCGAGTTCTTTAATAATCATACCACCACTTTGAGTGGGATTCATCGTGTTAAAGAGCTTGAACAACATATTTTTCGGCGGAAGGACATTTAGTTTCTTCTCCGGAACTATAACATCATCATCATCATCAATAAAAGAATACTCATCTAAATTATACTTATCTAATACGGGATAAGTAATTTTCATTTGATGAGTCTTAAGATATATAAATACAGTACAGTCTTTTATTATCACAGAATTTACTTCAACTATGGACGTGACGTTGACACCTATAAAATCTTTCAGACAATAATCTTTCAAAGGTTGTTGACTATTATCATTAAAAATTTTAAGTGGGGTGGGTAATTTAAGAACTCCATCCGGATAGGCTTTATCAGTGAGTCCTTGATCGTTTTCAATAATGTGAACAGCTGCGTTGTATATAAATTTCTTACTTAGGAGTCGCCCGTCATGTAGTTTTTTAGCTCGTTGAATAATTCCCTTGATATCTGTAATAACACGAGTATCAAGAGCTTTCAATTGCTGCGCTGTGGTTTCCGTCAATGACAGAACCAATCCATTTTCATCCACATCTTTCAGATATAGACTTGGTATTTGAATGAATAATGGAACAGATTCATCATTATCCAAGTATTCTATCGGGACCACGATCTTATCCTTCATTTTCACTGCTTCTTTGTAAACGATATTTTTCTCAGGAGCGATGTTACCAAGTTTAAATATTTTGACCAATTTTTTAGTATCCATAATGTTAATCTATATGGATATTAATTTTTATATAAAAAAACGAACTAGATTTTGAAAGTTCTAATTATTTACGCGGGGCTTTTGCGGTGGGTTTTTTTGCAGCAGGAGTGGTGGGTTTCACCGGAGCAACTTCGACTTCTTCCTCGACTTCCTCAACCTCTTCGACTTCCTCAACCTCTTCGACTTCCTCCACTTCTTCTACCTCTTCTTGATTCTGAGTAGAACTGGGAGTCGGAGTCTTGCCTGTATTTGTCGATTGAGATGCGCTTACCGACGAGCCATCCGATCCAGATGTTTGAACTGTGGAACCCGTTCCCGTTCCCATATCTGGGGGCAAATCACCAAAGCTATAAGAACTCTGGAAGATTTTCTTGGTGGATCCGCTCTTCTCTGCCTTTGTGAGCACCTCAAGTTGTAAACATTTCATAGTCAAACTGTATTCCTTCGGCTCACCTTTCTTCTTAGGCTGCTTCTCTGCCCAAAGCTTACTGACCATCACAACAAATCTCGCGGTACTGCCCCAGCCCATCTGCTCCTCAACATCAGACACAGTTGCACATTGATGCTGAACCGGCTTACCATTTTCATTGACAAAAACAGCAGTATTCATCTTCCTGTTATCATTAAAATCTGTATCGAATTTAACTCTACAAAATTTCAAACGCTCAAATTTCGACTTATTTTTATCAACATTGCTGTCATCAGCTCCCTCTTCTGGTTCATTCGGTTCCTTAACCATATTCAAGTACCTATATTTGGTATGATTTGCACCCAAGACAGTTGGAGCGCACTCTAAAACATGCTTATCTAATTGTTCTAACATTTTGAATAATGCTACGCTATTTGGCTGAGTCGGATCACACGGAATTTTGAAGAACTCGCGATCTTTGTCACTCTTAATCCATTGCTGTGTCTTATCATTCATCGGCGGTATACCACCCTGAACCAATTTAATTGGTCCGGTCTTGAAGATAAAACTTTTCTGAACAGTTGGTAGATATTCATAATTGATGAAACTAATTCCCTGACTTACTACTCGTTCATTCTTCGTATCCAACGGAGTAATCGAGACTTTCTTAACATCGATTTTTTCACAGTCGATGATCATAGGAGCGCCTCCCCCAGTACGTGGTTTATTATCTGATTTCTGTGATGCCATTTTTGATTGATTTGATGTCTTTTATATATGAGCTTTTCGTTTAAGTAGTTTTAAATTCAATTTTTTTTAATATGAAAAAAAGTTGAAAATAGAACAATAAGAGCTCCGAGTTCAAAAATTTGATTAGAAATTTGTCTGGGAAAATATATATAGTAGATTATAGTAAGACATGTGCGACGAACCTCCAACGAGCTCCAATATTGATGATTATGTTGATTTCTCCGATGCAGTTGCAGATGCACCGGAAATTAAGAAGAAAGAAGGATGCGATACCCTCTACGGAAGAGACGGAGGGCTAATAAAATATGATGATAAAACTATACATTACTATAAGACTTTGCGGGAGAGAAAGATGGATCCAATATTACTCTCTGAAATCGATGATAAAATTAGTTTTAAATTTTTTGAGGAATGGAATCCTTATACGGGGGAGCGGCTTTTAAAAGATCCCTATGGGCCGTTATATTTTCATCCTGATACTTTGATTCGTTACTTCTATGTTAATAGACTGAATGATCTTTGGGTTCCCGAAAGTGAACAAGATGGTATCTTCTATGAAGGAATGTATGACGTTGCTGTTGGAGCTGGGTTTGATATATATATTCAATCTCGCGGATATAATCCAGAAAAATATTTATTTCGACTTCCGATAGATTGTTATTGGCTCCGGTGTATCGATGGCAGCAATGTTACAATGGGTCCGATCCTAACTGATCAAGAAATAAAGCAGATTGACGAATTAGCGAAAAAGTGCGGCCATAGTTATTATTATCAATATAAAGCAGAACGACCTAATCTGTATGAAATAAAAAAATTTTATGATAGAGCGATTAATAAGAAGCCAGCAATAATAACAACCGCTGGGATGACACCTATGCAGATATCTGAGGCCTACATGAAAGCTAATCGCCTTGCAGTAGATAAATTACGCACCATGAAAGGATGATTAAATTTCAACTACTGGCACATATGTCTCTTCTTCCTCATCATTGAGCAAATATGATTCTGCTGTATTACTAACTATCTTCAATATGCGCCCATTATCCGCCTCAGCCTGCTTTCTCGTTGGGCCAAATCTAATTCTTCTAGACAAAAATTCTTCATATTTATCTCTCTTATCTTGTAAATATTTATCGAACATACTAACTTTACTATTACCCTGAATCATCTTGAAACGATCTGTCAACGTATCATCGATTTCCATCTGGATTATCTTTATACCGTATCCAAAACTACATGCATTATACCATAACTTATTGATAGCCAATATAAACCTCATTCGCTTCCCCGGCTTCAAGATCCAATGCAGATCTTTAATAGGATGCATTCTATGTTTCGGTTCAGCATAATTCGTTTTATAAAATACGGGAACAACCAAAGATTCATCCCCAACAGTCTCACCCAATTGAGCATTCATTCTTAACCTAATGTACTTTCCATACTTCTCAGATTCCTTCACACACGTCCTGTATTCAGCATTCTCCTTAATATTTTCATCCAATTCTTTTATCGCTGACGAATTCTCAACTGTATACTTATCTAATTTTATAAATGTCTCAAATATTTGATTCATTTCTTGAGACGATGGATCTGTATTACCCCCGTACAATTTAAAAAATACGCTAATCTCCTTAGTGTAAAATGGACTCTTCCTCAAAGACACATAAGGTGTCTGAATCAAAATCGAATGCTGTTTATCTTCCAAACTATAAGTAGGATATAACATCTTACCCTTGACCATTTTTTTAAAAACTATTTGCTTAGGATCAAATGATTCATTTTTTAAAATCATTTGTATCTTTTCAGCAGGTTTCCTCTCTAATGATTGCTGAACAGGTTTAACACTATGAATAGGTAACGAATTCTTTCCATAATACCCAAATTTTTTAAATGGCTTCGTAGTATTCATTTTATTATATATTAGCGTTGATCTATAGAGATTTTCATCGAATATGATTAATATTCAATTTTTATTTCTGCTGTATCTTAATATATATGGAAACTTCAGCTGTTGAAGATTTAATGCGCGAACATGGTTTATTGAATAGATTGTTGTTAATATATGAAGAATGTATAAGCAGAATTTCTTCTGTTGATCGGAAGATTATATATTATACAGCGACGATTATTCAACAATTTGTGGAGAACTATCATGAGAAGACGGAAGAAAAATATGTGTTTCCGTTGTTGAAAAAGGTGCAAGTTGATGTTGATTTAGTTGATGAACTTTTGAAACAACATGAATTAGGACGCGTGATAACTAATAAGATATTGGGTTTGGCGAGTTCGCCTAGTGGGGGGTATGAAAATGAGTTGGTGGAACAAATACAACTTTATGTAAAGATGTATAGATACCATGAATCGCGTGAAGATACTGTTGTATTTCAGGATTTTAAGAAGTCGCTTTCTGTGGAGGAGTATAAAAAATTAGGAGAGTTGTTTGAGAAGGAGGAGGATGAGATCCTTGGGCCGAATGGATATGAGATTTATTTAGATATGGTTATAACGCTAGAGAAGAAATTGGGGATTTATGACTTAGCGAATATAACGAAATATATAGAGAAATCGACTACGGTGATAGAAATTGCTGATACGGCGTGAGCCTCAAGCGTTGGCGAATTTATATTTATTCCCTGAAAGTTTGCAATAAGCCGTATCAATTACCTTAACACTTCTTAAATATTCTATGTCTTGATCAGTTATTCGTTCGCAATTATCCAAATTAATTGTCTTCGCACCTTTTAAATATTCAATCCCCCTATACGTTATTTGTTTACAATCATTCAAATTAATTGTATGAACACCCTTCAAATATTCTAAACCACGATCTGTTATTAGTTCGCAGTCAGACAAATTAATCGTGTGAACACCTTTTAAATATTCTAAAGCGCGATCTGTTATTTGTTTGCAACGAGACAAATTAATTGTATGAACACCTTTTAAATATTCAAGTCCACAATCCGTTATCTCATTACAACGCGACAAATTAATTGTATGAACACCTTTCAAATATTCTAAGCCGCAATCCGTTATTTGATCACAAAATGACAAATCAATGGTGTGAACCCCTTTTAAATATTCTAAAGCACTATCATTAATTTTACGACATCGAGTCAAATTAATTGTATGCACGCCTCTTAAATATTTTAAACCAAGATCAGTTATGTTCTCACAATCTGACAAATCAATTGTATGAACACCCTCCAAATATTCTAAACTGATATCTGTTATTTTATTGCAACAAGTCAAATTAATTGTATGAACACCCTTCAAATATTCTATGCCACCATCAGTTATTTCATCACAACATGACAAATCAATTATGTGAACACCCTTCAAATATTCTAAGCCCCTATCCGTTATTTGATCGCATTCTGACAAATCAATTGTGTGAACACCCTTCAAATATTCTAAGCCCCTATCCGTTATTTGAGCGCATTCTGACAAATTAATTGTGTGAACACCCTTCAAATATTCTAAGCCCATATCAGTTATACGATCGCATTCTGACAAATTAATTGTATGAACACCCTTCAAATATTCTAAACTAATATCTGTTAAACCATAACAATCAGATAAATTAATTCTTCTAATACCTTTAAATTTTTTTAGCTCATCATCTGTTATTGAGCCTAATCTATCATTAAATTCAAATTCGTTGATAAATTTTTGTTTTATTCTTTCATAATTTATTTCTGATTCACATAATGATATTAGCTCCCAGATATCCAAATATGATAACACTATTGCAATTATTGGATCAATCATTCAATTTAATTATATTTGGATTTCTGTTAAGTTTTTGAATAATATTTTTTCAATCTTTTGATATATGTTTGGAAAGTCACGCCGTGAACGCATATTGTTTCAGCAGTAACAAATAGTGAACGCGGCGGACACATTGTCTGTTGTATCCGCCGCATATCGATGTGTGCTATCATTATTAATATGTACCTCACATCGGACACGCCGCGACTTTTGTTTCCCCTGTAGCAAATAGTGAACACGCCTGATACGCTATCAAAAAATTGAAATTTAAATGACTTTATCCACTCTAAGAAGTTAAGAACATTAAAACCATGGGTTCCAGACCTTCAACTCCGAAACGTCAGGAATATTCCTTGATGATAAGAAGTTTGCGATATCCCTACGGTGATGATGTAACATATGCATTCACCTACGATACTCAGGAAACATATCAATCAAAATTTATTATCTTCTCAAACGTACAATTTTCAGCACCGATTAAATTATCAAATAAAACCATCCCGAATTGTTTCGATTATAAATTTGTTATAATCCATCCACTGACAAATGATTTTATAATTTTTAGTGAGAACGTTGAGCTTTTGTATATGGTTAGAGCTCATTTAGAATTTCGTATCGATGGTGAAAAATATAGCAAGTTAATTGTATTTGAGGACGATCCAAAATATGACATTACTCCATTTAACGAAGTAGTCGATACTATAAAATTCGCTCCCGGAGGACCACGTGAAAAAGAACTTAAGAAAGATTTTGACGCAAAAATTAATGATCCAAAATATAAAGAAAATGAAGGTCTCTAACGGATACAAAATTCATCTGATCTGCAGCATTTGCCAGTTAAACACCCACATACTGCGGCACTTAGCCAGCTTATAATTCTGATTCCACAGACAACGTAATTAATTTTATGATATAATTGAACACTATGATTCGAAGAGCATCGATTATCAGATGGACCAAAAACATTATCGAAAAAAGTCATTCCCGAAACGATCATACCTAAAAATTCTAATACTCCAACAAAAATCCATAATATCATATATTCATCACTCTGACGCGAACATTTCTTATTTTGTTCTTGGGCAATATGTTTCATATCATTCATAGAACGAATCATTAGGAGGAACATCAAAAGATCAGCGAAATTCAATACAGTCATAACGATATTCCATCCGAAGAAACTTTCGCAAATATATTCATCAGCTTCATCACTAAAATAATCATCAGTTACATTACTCAACAAATATATTGATGTAATGAATTCTCCCCCAAACAATCCTATTACCAAAAGACTTAGAGCAATTTGCCAAATGCTAATACATTTATTATGATCCATATCCGGAAAGCACATAAATTTAAATTTCTTAAGATCCTTCAATAACTGGTTATTTCAGTTTTTTAGCAACAGCACATATACCAGGGTTTCTTTACAGTTTTCTTCGGTTGTTTAGGAGCATCTATCGTAATATATTTCTCCCAATACAAACAATCTTCTGGAAATTTATGGACATGTATCCCATTTGTGTTACATCTTAGAGGACTATCATCAAATATTTCCGCCCTAACTTCCTCATTTATTTTATATTCCAATATTTTATATCCCAATGTCCCTTTATCTTTCAATACAAACGAATAGGCAACTTTGTAATCATTTCCATCTTGATCTTCTATTTTCACTACTGTTCCCATTTCAATCCTCGAACAACTGGGAAATGTGCCAGCTATCACATGAGGAGGATTATCTAACTCACTCAGATAAAGAGGATGCACAGTAACTCTTTTTGCCACTGGAGGAACCTTTATTGCCACAAACACAAATTTCGATTCAGCCACACAGGCCTTAAACACAGTAATCTCCCCCTTCTCCAAAACCAATTCCCTTCCTTTTTTATCTTCCATTGCCAAAAGCTCAACCGCCTTCCCATGCTCAAATAATATCGAACTAATTACTTTGCCCGTTTTATCATATAACTCACTGATTCCATGTAGAACATCCATATTATAATTAGTTTTTGAAGCAATTAATTTCGGATTAGGTTCACGATAATGGAATACCGTATTTTCTCCATGAAGACGGCCATCTACATAATAACGAATTTCACTTATTTGCTCATAGAGAGGATCTGCGCCATATATAATCCTCCTTCCATGGGCCTTTCCGTTAACAATATCTAAAGTTTCAACAAGATGATGATTCGAATCGTATTTTCTTACCGGCCCTGCCTCCAGGCCATCAACATATGTACATTCAACTCGATATCCATAACAAAAACCACCGAACACATCACGATGATACAATATGCAAACACCATGTAACACATTATTTTTCCATTCATTCTTAGTCGCCACTTCACCTCGCCCATAAATTATTTCAGTTCCATCTTTCTTACCATTGACATAATACGTTACTCTTCCATCATCTCCACTGGTCATTTCCTTCCCATGTTTCTTATCATCTCTATAATCAATAGTTTTCATCACCAGATTATGATGATAATGTATCTCCTTTCCCTCTTTCTTGTCATTATGATATGGAATTATTTTAATCACATCACTTCCACAAAAATGGGACTCCAAACCTTCTTTTTTATTCTCAACATATTGAGTCTTGCTCTCTATCTCCCCATCAATATTATAACATGTTTCAAATCCATTTTTCCTCCAGTTAACATACTGGCACTTACTCTTCAATTTCCCTCCAAGATAATATTCATTCCTCTCAATCGTTCTCCCCGTAGGATAGACCATTTTCGCTATAGATCCGATCGAATTCCGTTTAATATCAGGATCTGGATGAATTTTTGGCGCTGCACATAGCTCCACTGCCATTTCCCAAAAGGATCTTTTATATGAAAAAAATTTAATTGATCCCTTCAAATTATATAAATATCAAATTTTTTGCGCTGCTTTATAAAAATTCTCCTCCGCTTTCAAAGCAAGGGAACCTCCAGGCCTTAAGTCTAATTCTGTCTTCAACTCTTCATTTTCTGTTTCCAAAGATTCTATTTTTTCGAATAATTCAGAGATTTCAGATCCTGAAACTAACAGTGAATGTAACGCGTGTTGACATGAAAGAATATTTTCCTCAGTGATGTACATTTTCAAAGCACGATGATAATATTTCGCTGCCATCAGTGTATTTATTCTAATCGTCTTAAAACCAGTTGCATAAGTCTTCGCAAGATTATAATACGCATTAGGTCGTCCTGCAGCCCCCGCTTTTAAAAATAATTTAACCATGTCATCCTCACAGCCATCTGGACCATGTAGTCTATACCAGGCTCCCAAATTACATATCGATTTAATTTCACCATTTTCTGCCCCCTTCTTATACCATTCAAATGCGGCAATATCTCTCTTCTTCTCATAGTAATACCCTAAATCAAACATGGATTCCCCATTACCGGCATTAGCGGACTTAACCAAAAAATCGATCGCCAGTTGATCTTTCCATTGGAATAAATATATATTCCCAATACAATTCATTATGTATGAATTACCCAGAACCTGTTCGAAACACCAATCCAATAACTTTTGTCTCTCCTTATCATTCAAACAATTAATCAAAACAATTTTTGAATCTAACAATTGATTTTTCATTTTGTTAAGATCTGTCATTATTCTCATAGATGAAATCATTATTCGTTTAAATAATGATTTACAAATTCAATTTTTTGTGATAAATTAAATTGTTACTTAGTTGGGACAAACATTCCCACGTCTTCTGTTGATTTGTTCATGACGTCGTTGATGAAACTGTTCTTGCTGACATCGTTGTAAGTTTTTACGTACTTTTGACCGATATCTTCAGTGAATTCGGAATTTTGTACCATGTCTGTGTCGAGAGTGATATTACAAAGGCCCGTACCACCCTTGATAACTAATCCTGCCATTATTCTGCTTGATACACCTGTCATATGATCTACTTCGCCGAAGACAGCAGCATTGAGCAGTTGATCAACTGTTTTCTCAAATGACGCTCGGGACAAAGGACCAACATCTGATTTGTTCATTCCATGACGATCAACAGAAGTCATATAACCATTGAAGGTCATAAGATCAATCAATACACTCACATGGTGGTAGTTAACACCACTACCCGCTCGCTCGTAAGCATAGATGATCTCCCTCAATAGAGTAGCACGAGCTGCCTCAATACCAAATGTCTCATACATGGCAACCACATCATTGCAGATAGTCTTGTTAAAATCTATGCCATTAAGATAACGAATGTCATATAGGTTTACTCCTACGGTGTAAATGACATACTGCTTCTTCTTCTCGATATCATTATGTTCATTATCGAATGTAAGTACTTGTTCCTCGTTAATGGTACTAATGTTAGATATATTCGGCAGCCCCTTGAGTTTGAACTTATCGATAACGTGATCAATGAAGTCATTTAGCGTACTCATTTCGAAATCAGTCATATCGAACCTGATGTGTATGATTGGAACTTTATCATAATCAGTATTACTCAAGATGGCTATCTGAGTAATCTTTTCGAACACACGTTTCTCTTCCTTCTTAATCGATTTATCCGTGTGACGTTTCTCCCAGACAGAGCAGAACTTACTCTTAATGTCCAGTAGAGTGACTTCTTTCTCATATAGCGACTCACGATTGAATTCGATGCGCATCAACCAGGGCAGACTTGCCACATCAGCTTGACAACTGTACTTAGAGCTACTTTGAGTCGCGAAGACTTTAGTAACATTATCCTTCTCCATAAAGCCTCCTACTCGGTGGGGATCGGGATCATAATATACATTCAGGCGTTCACGTAAGTGGCCGAGTGTCGTATATTTGATGTAAGAGGCAATCTTATTTGCCATGTCTCTTGAGCCCATATACTGCTTAGTGGGATATAAGATCATTTGCGGCGTCTTAAGATTTTTCGTGAGGGACAAGAGCTCTTTAATACGGGGCACACCCTGAGTTGTAGTGCTGATTGCAGCTATCCCCGTGTGATGAAAACTGTCATTTCCCAGGATGCCATTCAGCAACGCAAATGTCTTCGTATCCGCTATGGTAAAGTCATATACATGCTTATTCGAAGGTTTTACCAATTGAATCGAAATAATTTCATCATAATATACATCAGACGCGAGTATCTTATCAATGACCTTTTCTTCGTCATCACTCAATTGATCTCCCTTTTTCGTAACAATTTTAATTAAATCATCCCGATGACATGTTGACTCCAAAATACTTATGTCATTTCCTGGAATCACATCATATCTTCCACAAGCTCTCTGAAATTTATAATCTTCTAATTTCTCCAATCTATTTTGTTTCTCCTGAAGAACCAATTTGACCAACTTGCTAAACTTATGAATATTCTTATTCCTAATACTGATGGTATACATAGGCAGAATATTCTTAGTTCCCAAATTATTTTCTTTTACAGAACTCGATTTTCCCATGTGAGTAAAAATATCAAGTCTTGTAAGAAGTAACGACAATCCGTCAATGAGTTCTTTAGATACAGAACCTGCATTAATTGAAGTTTGTTTTATAGAAACACTGCCATCACCACTATAATAACCATCTAAAAATCCAACAATGAAATCCATGTGGGCATTGTAGGCAAAATCTGGAACTTTTTTATTGTGTGCTAATTTCCCACACCATTCTTTTGAAAGTTTCGCGAGCAAAGTGGAGTGGATCCTCACTTCAAAAGCATCCTCCGTTGCCATTGGAACTTCTTCTTTTGGTTTCCTCACAATATGATAACCAATGGAGTACTTATCACAAAATTCAATTACTTTAGTCCTGAAATTTTCATCATTGTTTGAAATAGCTACATATGTCTCCGATAGGCAGCCTTCTGCAACATATGCTCCAAGATAGAATCCGAAAATTCTATCCAATTTAAATAGCTCTGGTATTTTAGATATCATCGCCTTTCCTTTCCGTGGATATATACATCCGATGTCATATTTCTGAATAGTATTGCCATCTAACACCCATTTTAATGTGTCTTGCCGTTTGTGTGGTACTGTAAAAGCTTTCCCATTAATACCTTTGAACCATAATCGACTGCCTCTCTTGTTACTCTCTTCCTTAATTTTTCGGGCCTTTTCAATTTCCGTTCCATATATGAACTTATCTTTCGGTAAATAATGTGTCATATCAAGGTATTCATCATATTTTGTATTTGATGATTTCATAATGATAGGAATGAATGTTCCTACTGCTAACTCATCGCCTCTTATAGGCACAATCTTATTGTCGATACGAGTAAGGAATGATTTGGCCTTTGTAGCCTTAACCATTCGCCCTGATCTTGTCTTGACTTCAAGCAAATCATTCGTACCATCTTTATTCATCGGTAAATGGCGTGTAATAGCTTCAATTAATTTCCATAATACCTTTCCATCTTCTGTCACAGATTGAATATATAGCTGTTTCGCTTTTACATCAAGATATGATGTATCCCCCATTTCATTTTCCATGGAGTCTTTCACTTTAATTGTTTTTGGATCGTTCAATAAATCATCAATTAATTTTCCTATTTTAATTGTTTTAAATTTATTTTCTATACGATCATGAATCAGTAGCATCTCTTCCCAATCTACTGAATTTAACGTTACGTTACTATCTTATTTATCAATTCGTTTCTATTAATTGTTAATCATGGATTAATAAGAACTAAGTTGATAACATCTTTTCAGATGGAACTAGACTATATCTTAAGCCAGCTTCGAAGTTCGCTTTGCTATGCGAAGCTCTCGAAGAGGCCCATTTCCATTTAGTCGTTGAACCTTCTTCTCAATAATGAGAAGCTTGGATGCGGATTGTCCTGATTTTCATATTATTCCCATACCCTCGAGTTTTCCCCGAGGCCATTATTATCTTTCGAAAAATAACTTGGGAATGAAAAATTATGGATATTCCCGCAATTTGAAAATGTAGCCAACCATGATGTTGACTTGCTAAGACTTTAATCTTAACAACAGCCTAAACGACTGAGTTGTTGGTTCTCCCAAGCTCTGTGCGGCGATGATCCCCACCATCTCCCCTGGCTCTGCTAAATTTTTATTGAACGAATCAGCCACATCCTTCAATACCGCATCAAACTGCGTCTTATTCAACTGATGATCAAAGATACATCTCTTAGGTGACAACGAATCATGCAACGCAACCATCAGCGCCGTCTTCGCCACCCGATCATCCTTATACTTCACCGCGTCTTTATTATCCTGATCCGCTTTCTTCATCACAGCTAAATTAGTATACTTGTTATTCAATATAACATCCAACTTATCTAATACATACTTAGGCTCCAATTTATCCTTCTTCTCTTTCAAAGCGGGATCATTCTTCACATTATCAATTACTCGTAGTAAATTAACAGGTAACATGAATAACGTATTAATCGTGATGTAATTCATTCGAGTCTTAATCTGTGTATCTCGCAACAAATCACGGAATTGTAGTAATTGCTGATAGTGATTCTCGTTCATCTCTGTAGTATACGATTTGAAATTAGCCAGTTCGTCCTTAGTGAACTTATGCTTAGCAGCAACGTCTAAATTGTTCATGTCGATTAATTTCATGTTGTACTCGTATTGTTTAGTGGTATCTGCGCCTGAATCACCGTAAGTGAACTGAACAATCGAACCCGTCGCCGTTCGAGTAGTGCCATCATATCGAATCATAATATCTTCCATAGACTTGATCAATTTACGCTGAATATATCCACTTTCGGCAGTTTTTATAGCTTGATCTATGAGCCCTTCACGTCCTGTAAGATTATGGAAAAAGAATTCCGGAAAGGTCATACCACTTAAGAACGATCTTTTAATCAATCCTCTTGCAGTAGCCCTATCATCATCTCTGAAGAAATATGGGAGAGATCGTCTGTTTATTTTCTTAGGGACCAACTTGCCTTCGAAAGCTTGTAAACCTACACAACCTCTAATTTGCCCCATATTAGTCGCAATACCCTTAGAACCACTCGAAATCATGATATTGAAATTATTCGTTGGCGCAAGATTAGCCATTAACAATTTACTTACATCTTCACGAATGATGTTTAATTGAGCAAACAACGTACGCTCAAAGAGTTCAATATCCATCAGATCTGGATTGTTCTCCAATTCTGTAATTCTATGGGCAACATCGAGATCTTTCGTTTCAAACATAGTATGGATCTGCTTGTCCACTTCTTTGCTCACATGCGTATCACCGATTCCAACAGTGAAACCGTTAAACAAGTTGAAGTTGTTCATCAATCGTTGCGTATTATCCAAAAACGATTTTGTGTCTTCAACACCATACTCATCCCATATCAACTGAGTGAGATTGTTCTTCTTATTAGATCCAAGAAGATCTTTAGACAGATAACCTTTTTCCAAAACACCATTTTTGATAATAAGTGTTTTCTCAGGTTTGTCTTTATCAATGCGCGTTACATTGATTTTCGGCGGGATGATCATTGAGAATAACTCATATCCCGTGTATTCTTTGTCCTTCTTAAAAGCGGCAAAGTTGTCAATAGATGTGTATGACATGATGTTCATCGCGCTCTTCCAATCGATGCGCATATTTGGCGATGTTAAATTATACGAACCAATGAGCCCATCTTGCACAATACCAATAATAGTACGTGAAGTTGCGGGCGTGATAATTTGGCGCTTAACATCAGCGATTTCCTCCAGTTCTATCTGAGTCTGGATGCTCTGGCATAAGAAGATATTCATTTCCATTCACTGCAAGCAAATCATGCCATTTAGGTTTAGATTTACATAATTAAGCAGCTAGCATCTCGCCTTACGGCAAGCCATTGGATTTTATCTTAGATTGCGAAAATTGATTAGATTTTCATGTGCAACCGATTCCCGTCAAATCTCTGAACCCTTACCATATTCTATCATAGCGAATTTAGGTAGGTGGCTGCGGATAGCCCATTATCCTTTCGGATGAGCTCAACATATATTACTATACCAACGCTATTACGCGATGCCCCAATATTCTTTCGAACAGTGGTTAGTTTGTTGAGTTTTAGGATTTCCCCGCAATTTGGGAATCTCGCAGAAGCATAATAAGCTTCTACTAGCAAGTTATATCTTGATTGAATTTATACTGTTTTCCCCAAAAGGTTTATTCAATAACCTGATGGGCAGCTTGCTATTGGAGACAAAATGAAGTCATCTCCATCAAAGTCAGCATTGTACCCTATACCAGATTCATAAGAACATTTGTGCTCTTAATCGTTATCTCCACTGATATTACTCAATGGCTCTCTCTCGAGAGGGTTTGGATTAAATCTTGAGCTAGATCTAGATAGTTAATCTATCATTTCTAACCGGTAGTGTAATAATCTCTGAGGTTTTTACCATTCCCTAACTATAACGGGATTAGGTTCAAGCCTGCGGATTGTCCAATAGTCTATTATTTTAATTCAAAATTCTAAGCGAATATTGTTGGTATCTTTGTATAGTTCAGAATTGCATTTTATCAATCGTTTTAAGCAATTTGTGCCTTAATTTTTATCAAGGCATCTTTGGCTAGGCGAAGTTTTTGGTCCATGGTGAGTTTTGGATTGGCGAAACATTTTTCGATTCGTTTTTTGTTTACTCGAATAACAATCTTATAACCATGTGATTTTCTTGCAGTATGATTAATTATGTTTTGTGGTAATGCATCGCCGTTATGATCTTTTCTGACTACAAGAATTTTAGGGCCATACATTTCATTTGGATCTTCATAATTAGAATCAATGTTATCACTTTCAAGAATCATTTTTAAAGCATCTTTGACTAACTTTAATTTCTCCTCCATATTTGAATGACTATCTGTAAAAGACTTATCGATGCGTTTACCATTTTTTCTGCACATTAATAAGTAACCTTTCTGATTTTCATCATTCACCATTGTTATCTCAATAGGCAATTTATTACCGTCATGATCAACATTTTCGTTAGAATTATTTTCAAGTTCTGCAATTAATTTATCTCTGATTTTTATAGCTTCACAGAGTAATTCATCATCAGATTTCGTAACACTTGAAACTTCGGTAATCTTATACTTACCTTGTCTCATAATTCTAATAGTATATCCATTTTGGATTTTGTAAATGTTATTTGGTAAATCTTTATTGAGTTTCCTGGTCTTGCCACTGATTGCTCTATTCTTAACTGCCTCTAAGTTTGCTTGAGTTGTTTTTTCACGATAAGATTCATCTTCACTCCAAACTTTCTTCATTGTAGTGCTGATTTTCTCAATTCTACTCATTCTCTTACGATCATCAGTTTGATGAATGTTCATGTGTGCATGCGCTAATACATTGTATCCATTGTCTATACAATCGTATTTGGCAATTTCTAAACTTTCTTCTGTGACAAGATCTTCTTTTAGACAAACCTTAATTAATTCTATCTTAAAGTTTTCTGCACCATGACATCGTATTGCATTATAGAACTTCGGGCATGCTTCTGAACCTTTGTTAGCAACACGAACATGTTCAGCAAAACGGCCATCAATACCATGCCGGACGATCTTTTCTCTACGAATTATATATGACAAAGCTTCACCAACATATTTTTTGTCATTTACATTATTTGTGACAAGATATATCACACCAGTTTTTTCGCTTTCTTCCATATATTATAATATATGTTGATTCTTTTATATAGTTTTGATTAATAATAGATATACAGATTTTTACCATATTTTTGGCTATTAACCAAACCAGAATAGATCTTTCGATAAATTCTTTGGTACTGTATTATTTGGGGTTTCCCGCATATCACTACCTAGCCTAATTTATAATATTAGACTAGCGGCTGTTATTAAGACATCGTCTTAGTGGAAACAAAATGTTAATCCATAAGATATCCACATACTTATGGCATACCGCTTTTCTGCCCTACAATTTTCTGAAAGGCGTTGTAACCGCGACTGAGCAATGGTCATCCTATGACTCACCATCATGATTTACATCATGAAATAGACTATATCTTAAATTAACCATTGCTGATTAACCCATGAACTTTTAGTCGTTGAACTGCATTCTTTTTCAAGAACTTGGCTGCGGATTGTCCCACATCTAACATTTTTACTATACTCAGGTTCTTGTCCCGACCAAATTGACATTTCTGTAATTTTTAGTAGTTAGTGCTTTTAGGATATTCCCGCAATTTGATCATGTTGCTTTGTTATATATTGAACAAAACTAGTGGCAATCTCTAAGGTGGAAGACTTACTGCTTTTCTATGAAATATCCACATATTCATAGCAGGCCACTTTTCAGCCCCTCAGTTGAGGCGGAACGTATTAAGATTGGGGTTATTAATAATTTTAGCTCTATGCCCCATCATAGACTGTTTGTGTAACGTCGGCTGTCGATTTAATAATACGATATCATCATCAATAAGATGTCGTTCGACAATATCACCGAATCGTAATTCGACTTTCTCTTTCCTGAATCGTAAATCGATCGGTAAGACGCGTTGTCCTGGAACGAGTGTGCTTACCGGGAATATGAAATTTGCTCCTGGATATACATCACGACCATTTCGCACTAATCGTGCCAGGAAGTCTTTGTTTTGAGGTGTAACAACCTCAGGAAATGTTAGGTTCATTGCTATTTTAAGTGGAATACCTAACTGATTAACACTGATGGTAGGATCTGATGTTATGACCGTACGTGCGGAAAAATCACGTGATCGATTTCTTCGGCCATGTCATATTTAAGATATGATTTAGGCCTAGGGCGAAATCTACTTTTCATTCAATTATGAATGAAACCCAATTTACTTGGGCGTCAAGTTTCCTTGACTACGGACTATATCTTAAGCAAATCGAATTGATTTACCCTGCACCTTTTAGTCTCTGAGCGTTCCTGTTTGAGATACACAGGCTTCGTTGCGGATTGTCTGATCTGGTTTCCCAGAAAGATTCGATGATTTTTACTATTAAAACGCCATTACGCATTTTAAGTACACCGAAACTATTAAGAGTTTCCCGCAGTTTGATGCTGTTGCTCGAAAAATTATATTTACGAACTAGATAGTTATATCAAAGATCTGTATTACACTGTTTTCCCGATATGAAGTACAGACACCCATATCGGCAGCTACCTGTTTTGAGCTAACCCGAATGACACCCTAAGTCATCCATCAACCCGTTTTCCTTCTAAGTTCCCCCTAATTCTTCCATCTTTCGCGATCGGTTTCTTCGCCATGTCATGATGATAAACCATGATTTAGGCAAGGGCGAAACCTACTTTTCATCCAATAATGGATGAAACCCAATTTACTTGGGAGTCGAGTTTCCTCGTCAACGGACTATACCTTAAGCAAATCATATTTGATTTACCCTTCATCTTCTAGTCTCTGAGCGTGTCTTCTTTTGCAAATGAAGCTTCGTTGCGGATCGTCATAATCTAGTTTCCCAGATAGTTTCGATGATTTTTACTATTAAAACGCCATTACGCATTTTACGATCTTAATTGATCTAGTACATCGAAACTATTAAGAGTTTCCCGCAGTTTGATGATGTTGCTTGGAAAATTGTTTCCAAACTAGATAGTTATATCAAAGATCTGTATTACACTGTTTTCCCAATATGGCGTACAGACACCCATATTGGCAGCTACCTGTTTTGAGCTAACTCGAGAGATTCCCTAGATCTCTCATCAACCCTTCAGTCGCGGACCGAGAGACCTAGTGATTTTACCCTTCTGTTCAGACTTCGGAATATTTAAATCCGAATCCTGATATGTTGCTACGTGATACTGCAACAGATGGAGATGATCCTGTCCAAACTTCGCTGCATTTTCCGACTCCTTATGTCTCGCTATACGAATATTCGCCTTAATAATATCCGCAAGTTTGTGCGTTAAATCATCCTCCATCGTTCCCGAGCCCATAAAATCTGCCTTAACTGACGGCCGAACTGCAACGGGTGGCACTGGAAAGATCTTATGGATCATACTCTCCGGTCTCGACTTCTTAGGATCCATTCCCAACATCTCACAATCCTGATCACTGATATTCTTCAAAATATCATACACAAGATCCGGCGTAAGATTCTGACGATTCTTCTTCTTCCCATCGCCAACAGCACCCTCCTCTTTCGGCAAATTAGCCAAATTGGTCTCTGAATAAAGATACAGGGAAATAGCCCCAGTCGCCTTCTTAATCTCCGACCTAATCTTCGACACAGCAGCACCACATCCATAATTGGCCTTCTGACAATACGTGACATTCTTCACGATATTCTTAATTTCACTCAATCGACTCTTACCAAATTTATGTTTCAACATCTCAGAAATCTCTCGCTCATTTTTATATATGAGCAATTTACTACAACGTAAACAGATACATCCTAAAATCTTCTTCAATGTATTCAAATAGCCCATATGGAAGACAGGTTCAGCCAAAACCATATGGCCAAAGTGTCCGACGCAATCAATATTGTTCAACCCACAGGTACTACAATCTATAGCATCATCTGTCGTCCCCATTCGAGTATCTATCAATCCACCTCGCTTAGGCTCTTGATTATCATATAAATCCGGAATATCAATACCAGCAGTATCTTTATTAATCGCGGATCCTCTCAAAATCTCTTCATTAGACCAAATGTTAAATTCAATAGATGCGATCTTTTGGATCTCATCATTGTCGTACGAATAAATTTCTGTATCCATATATTTATCTAATTATATATATTTATGTTTTTAAGTCTTGTATATATATGTATATATTTATTGGCTGCTAGATATTTTTGGATCAACTTTTTCCGCAAGTCGTTTTCCTAGTAGATTTTGCCTAATTCTTCCTTGCATTCCCTTTAGTCGTGGTGCAAGTGAACGTGTCACTTTACGCTCAGATTTCGCTATATATATATCTGAATCAAAAATGGAAGTATTTACGTGATACTGTAGTAGATTATTTGTTTGCATCGTTTTATTTTTTACTATATATTTATTTGCCCGTAGATATTTTAGAATCAAATTTTTTACGGGGTGAACATATCAGGCCGCCATCACAATCTGAAACTACGGATACAAGATGCGCTCACGGCCGCCATCTATAATAATTAGCTATCTACCGAGCATATGTTCATTTATTCTATTATAAAGCGCGCCGTGGACGATCTGTGCCTACATAAATTCCTGCTAGCACAGATTGGGTGCGGCGTAACAACATATAATGATATCAGGCCGCCATCACAATCTGAAACTACGGATACAAGATGCGCTCACGGCCCGCCTTTTTTGATAATTAGCTATCTATTGTGCACCTGCTTAATTATTCTATTATAAAGCGCGCCGTGGACGATCTGTGCCTACATAAATTCCTGCTAGCACAGATTGAGTGCGGCGTAACAACATATAATGATATCAGGCCGCCATCACAATCTGAAACTACGGATACAAGATGCGCTCACGGCCCGCCTTTTTTGATAATTAGCTATCTATTGTGCACCTGCTTAATTATTCTATTATAAAGCGCGCCGTGGACGATCTGTGCCTACATAAATTCCTGCTAGCACAGATTGAGTGCGGCGTAACAACATATAATGATATCAGGCCGCCATCACAATCTGAAACTACGGATACAAGATGCGCTCACGGCCCGCCTTTTTTGATAATTAGCTATCTATTGTGCACCTGCTTAATTATTCTATTATAAAGCGCGCCGTGGACGATCTGTGCCTACATAAATTCCTGCTAGCACAGATTGGGTGCGGCGTAACTACATATAATGATATCAGGCCGCCATCACAATCTGAAACTACGGATACAAGATGCGCTCACGGCCCGCCTTTTTTTGATAATTAGCTATCTATTGTGCACCTGTTTAATTATTCTATTATAAAGCGCGCCGTGGGCGATCTGTGCCTACAGAGATTCCTGCTATAACAGATTGAGGGCGGCGTAACGACATATAATGATATCAGGCCGCCATCACAATCTGAAACTGTGAATACAAGATGCGCTCACGGCCGGCCATCTATAATAATTAGTTATCTACCGAGCTTCTGTTTATTTATTCTTTGTAAAAAGCGCGCCGTGAACGATCTGTGCCTACAGAGATTCCTACTAGCACAGATTGAGTGCGGCGTTACATATAATGATATCAGGCCGCACTCACAACAAGATGCGCTCACGGCCCGCCTTTTTTGATAATTAGCTATCTATTGTGCACCTGCTTAATTATTCTATTATAAAGCGCGCCGTGGGCGATCTGCGCCTACAGAGATTCCAGCTAGCACAGATTGAGTGCGGCGTAACTACATATAATGATATCAGGCCGCCATCACAATCTGAAACTACGGGTACAAGATGCGCTCACGGCCCGCCTTTTTTGATAATTAGCTATCTATTGTGCACCTGTTTAATTAATCTTTTATAAACCGCGCCGAGGGCGATTTGTGCCTACAGAGATTCCTGCTAGCACAGATTGAGTGCGGCGTAACTACATATAATGATATCAGGCCGCCATCACAATCTGAAACTACGGATACAAGATGCGCTCACGGCCCGCCTTTTTTGATAATTAGCTATCTATTGTGCACCTGCTTAATTATTCTATTATAAAGCGCGCCGTGAACGATCTGTGCCTACAGAGATTCCTGCTAGCACAGATTGAGTGCGGCGTAACTACATATAATGATATCAGGCCGCCATCACAATCTGAAACTACGGATACAAGATGCGCTCACGGCCCGCCTTTTTTGATAATTAGCTATCTATTGTGCACCTGTTTGTTTATTCTATTATAAAGCGCGCCGTGAACGATCTGTGCCTACATAGATTCCTGCTAACACAGATTGATGGCAGCGTGACTACATATAATGATATCAGGCCGCCATCACAATCTGAAACTAAGGATACAAGATGCGCTCACGGCCCGCTTTATACTGATATTCGGCCGCACCCACAACAAGATTCGCTCACGGCCTGCTAGCCAATTATTTTAAATATTAAGTATATAATATATGAATACAAAGATAGTTCTATTAATAATCATCATCGTCATATTATTGTTATGTTTATTTAATAATTGTTCATATGGAGAAAACTTTGATTCAAGCGTAAATTTAACAGCATCGGATGAAGGCTGTATTGATAGCGGCGATATAATAGCGAAATTTTATGCCATAGGACAAAAAGACAATGCTCTCTACACAAAAACCGATATCAAAGCTGATTGGACACTCCTTGACAATAAATATCAATATACATCATTTAATAAATTCGGAAACATGTATGTCGCAGTTATTAATCTTAAAACTGGGATCAGCCAAAATCTAAATACAGGTTGGACTACTCCTAATCCCACAGCTGCGTTCATCTTCAGATATGCAAAAATAACCCCAGATCCTAAATATATTATTCTTGGTATGGATAAACGTATCCGTACACAAACCGGATTCACCGATGTCAGCGCACCAATATCAACAGATGCATTTACTGATCTAGCCTACGACCCCAATACTAACCAATATATCGGCGTAGGCCTCGATGGATTTTTATATAAATCCCCACTTTTGGCCAGCGGTTTCACTAAAATTACAGAACCAAATTCAACACTATCAATCGCAGTAAATGGTCCCAACTATTATGGAATCGGTAACGATTACAAAACAATTTGGATAAAGAATAATTTAGCCGCCCCGTGGGCTGTTGCCGCCACAAGCAATATCCCAATATCTTACATAAATGTTATAAATGAAAGACGAATTCCATTTGGAGGATAATTATCGTTTTCTCCAGAAATAAAAACAACACGAACTTAATAATAATATTACAATAATAGCTATTATTATGTATATTCTGTATTTAGCCCAAAACGTCTCACCCTCATGATCATCACCGCCTCCACCACCACCTCCTTCCACACATTTTGTTTTATCTGCTGATACAACAAACCCCTTGTCACAGGCATGACAACCAATTCCCCCTTCATTTGGTATCTTATCTATGTCGCACGTTACGCAATTCTTGAGAATGGAATCATATGTTAAAGGCGGTTTACAACTTATACAAGAATCTGTCCCCGTCGATGGATCATATACCAACGGAACAGTACAATAATCTTCGCAAGCTTTATTATTCGCGGTAGGTTTCTGCCCTTTGGGACACTTATTACATGCAGGCGGATTCAGACTTTTATCATAAAATTTATCTTTATCGCAAGTGGAAGAAAGATCAACACATGAAAATGGATTCCCTTTCTCCTGAATTTGATCTGGTAATTTACAATTTTCACACTGATTGGTTGAAGTATTGAAATATTGATTTTGGGGACACGTAACTTCACCAACACAATTTTCTTTCAAGTCATCCAAAATTGTCCCGGGTGGACATTTTTTACAAGTTTTATTAACTCTATCAAACAAATAATTTTCTCCTGAGCATATACATGTCTTAATATATTTACTCGATGTTTTTGCAAGAGTCATTGAAGTCTCTGGATGTTTTGGATCAAGTCCAGGACAGTCAACACATTTTCCATCTGGATTTTCAAATTGTGTTAACACTTTACAATTACCAGGTTTAGCAGTAATTGCGCCACATGATGCTATATTATTTTCGACAGTAATATCTCCTGTAAAATGACCAGATATATCAATATTACTGACCTGAATACATGCATTGACCTCCGGACATTTAGTCTTTTCCTTCCTTTCTAATGCTGGTTTCCAATCCGATTGCGAACATGCAGGATAATAACACTGCTTCAACGATGGTGTATAATTTGGTAGATTATATTTCTTTGTGATTGCATCCGTAATTTCTGTGTAAAAATCTTCTGGCAAAAAACAACCACATATAGCTTTTGTTTCGGGCTTTAGGGCTACTGAACAATCATATTTATCGCCATTTTTGACACACATACCTTTGCAAAACTTTTCTAATTCTGCATCGCAAGTAACTCCCTCTTTATTACAATAATTTTGACAGACAGGAGATTTAAGATTATCGCCCTGACAGAAAGTTTTTAAAGCGCCAAAACATATATCACTATCTTTGCAATAATCTACACAATTTATGTCAGAAGTATACTTCGAACAATATTTCGCTTTCGCATCCAAACATCTATTTCTTTTTCCATCGGTCCGTCTTTCTTGATTTCGACACCATTCATTACAATTAGGATACGACGAACTACTATCCAAAAACGGTACATTTCTGAATGAATCATGTTGAGAACAAAAATCCACCACATCTTGCGAATCAGCCGTCTCACCCGACCACGGTGCCCAAACTGCTGTATTCTTTCCAGTTTTCGTAGTGAATTCCCACGGGATCTGACCACAAACTTTAACGGGTTTAACCGATTTACATTTTAGAATATCTAATTTATTATTAAAATTCTGATCCACTTTCACTCTCGCATCACCACGAGCACATAATTCCTCATTTCCCGCGGGCCATTCAGTAAGTAAACAGAAACGTCGTTGATAAATACCTTCGCAGCTAACGCCTGCAACTTGTGTTTGATTCGTAGGACATGGCCCAGCTCCACAAGAACAATCACAAGTAGGATATTCGCCACGAGCTCCACAATTCTCCGCAAACCTATAATTAAACCAACTCCCCTCAATATAATTATCGGTTAATTCTGATAATGGCCTATCAGTCCATAAACTAATACTATTACTTGACCTCGGCATAATTTCTGTGATAAAAATACGCCCCTTATCACCATTGGGATCCACACACAACGACGCAGTTCGAAACTTCCCATCACCATAATTAAATAACCTTCCATCAGTCGTCAAAGTAAAAAGAAGATTTTTATTATTTTCATCGCAAGCACCGGGGGTTGTCCCAACACCGATGCATTTATTCTCCGAATTTTTCAAAAACCCAAAATTCTTACCCAACAAAAGATTATATTTAAAATAATTTGCTGGCCCCTTCAATTCCCTCTCCACTTGATCCCCACTACTAAAATAATATTGCCCGTCAGGAACCGTTTGTAATCGTTCACCACCACTCAACGTTTCCAAATTTTGTCCATTCTTCAATAATCCATTAGACATTTAATTATATTACATTAATAAATTAATATCTGAGATAACTTATAGAATATATGGGGGGAAGTCATTCATCTAAACAAGTAAGCGATGTATTGAATGAATCGCTGCAGAGTATAATGCAAAACGTTATGCAATCAGCTACATCAGATATTCAAAATGTTCAAGATATATATCAAGTGAATAGTTTTACACAGGGACCGAATAGTACTATAGATTGTCGTCCTGGGAAGTTTGAATTGAATCAACTAAATGATTCGATTTTTGATTTTAAATTTGTCGATCAAATAACAAATGATATGAGTAGTGCGATTTCAAATAAATTGCAACAGGACATAAGTACAAAACAAAACCAGGTTCAAAAAATAGTTCGCGATATGACTATTGGTGGGTCAACAGATGATCAAATGATAAGCAATATTATCAATCGTGTGAATCAGATTGTTAATTCAAGTGTAAATACACAAACGTTGAATAAAATATTACGGCAAACTACTTCCATTCAGGGGAATAATATTGTGATTAATGGAAATATATTCGGTAATGATTGTAAAATAACTCAGGCGAATAAACTTCAATTTGCGTTGATGGCAAATTCGTTGACCAATAACATAACGAAATCAATCCTGGAAGATGAAGTTTTGGGTCGTATTGTTAATGATATTTCTCAGAGTCAAGAGATTGTTCAATTGGGTGTAACTACAATGATTAGTGCAGTGGCATCATTAGTTTTGGCCATAGGTGCTTCTATTTCAATGGTTGGGACCGGAGCTGGAGGACCAATTGTATCTCTTATATTCAAAGTATTTAGCGTTTTGTTAACTATATTTTTGGTATATTTAATTTTAGCATATTGGCAAGATTGGTGGCCATTTAGGAATGGGCATTGGGGTTGTGAAAGAGATGTGAACGGGATTGTAACAGGAAAATGTGTACAGATAGATAAAAATGATCCTGATATCAATAGGAAGGGGCCATTTACTGATGAAAAAGATTGTTTGAGTGCGATATCGAAGGGGCAGGCTTGCTTTCAGTATTGGGGTTGTGATAAGGATCCTATAACAAAATTATATAATGGGGCATGTATGCAATTTAAGGGTCCGCTCGAGGGTCCGTATAAGACAAAAGAAATATGTGAAATAGGAGTAGCGGATCCAAATAAGAGAACATGCAAGCTAACGTCTGTGTGCGGAGTTGATAAAGATGGAAATGCCACAGGAAAATGTCAACAGTTTAATCAAGATGATTTTCCGCTGGAGACAGTTCGATCGGAGACTTACTGTACACAGCATATCTCCGATTGTGCTCAAATTTGGGCTTGTACAAGAAAGAAAGGTAATAAATGCAATTGCGAACAATATCCACTCGGTTCATTAGTTGCTAATCCAAAACCAGACAAAGCAAAATGCGATGAGGCATGTAATTCAGACTGTAAAGGTTTATAATTTATTATTCAATATAATTATTATAATACAATAATATAAATGCAGATAAGTAGTACTATTAATAATAAATATTGTCTAACTACACTTAGTGGAGATACTGCTCCCACTTTAGAACTATGTGATCCCAATAGAGATGAACAAAGGTGGATTTTAAAAGATGGAAAAATTAAACCAAGATTATATCCCGATTCTTGTTTTTTTATTCAAAACAATGGGAATGGTGGTGATACTCGCGTGGGAGTTGCTTCTTGTCAACATAATTGGCCATCTCAAAATGATTGGGGAATGTCTTGGGGAGATGTATATGGATGGTTTCAATCGAATCTATGTTTGAATGATGAAAAAAATGTTCTTCAAGCTACTAAGTGCTCAGGGCAAACATGGAGAACATCATACACTGATACAACTACTGCCAATCAATATAAAAATATCGCAAATCAGGAATTATGTATTAATGCAGACAATGCCGTCGGACCAATTAATTTAAAAAAATGTGACACTTCATTAAATCAACAATGGGTTTTTAAAAATGGTCAATTTAGTTCGGTAAATTATCCCGATTCGTGTTTGTTTGTTGGTGATGATAAAATTCCTGTGTTGAGAAACTGTAGGGAGGTTCCCCAGCCGAAAATCGGTAAAGGATGGAATTATGTTCAGTCCGCAATAAAAAATACTGATATGGGGATAGTTCTCGATAATAATAATAATGTTTTATCTATTGCTGCGGAGTCTGGGAATATTAATCAAAAATTTATCCCGGTTCCTGGTCCACAGGTTAAAATAGATTTGAAATATTTTAATGATCCATTGACTGAATATCCAGATTTAAGTCTTGATGATCAACTTAATGGAGCCAAAGTATCGATTCATTTTATTTCACATGATTATAATGCCATTGGTGTTCCGTTATTCGAAATGGGTGAGCAAAATCCAAAATATGAGGCTGCTGCAGAGTCATCATTTATAAATACGCGCTATGGTAAAACTGATCTTGGAGTAACTGTATTAAATGTCACGCGACTTGGAGAGAGTGATCGTTATAATTTATCTGTAGATGGTTCAAATCGCTGTTTAGTGGCAAGAGATGAGCGCCTTCGCATTGCAGATAAATGCGATATAAATGACCTAACTGCGCAATTCAAATTCGTTCAACTTCCTGGAGACGAACCTTATGAATATCGTTTGACAAGAGCAGATAATGGCCAGTATTTTCATTATACGCTGTCTGGTCAGTATATCAAGAGAGTGACATTCACCCCCAATCCTGACCCCTCAGATAAACTACGAATAAATATAGTAACACCATCAAATATATCTAAAATATTTCTTAAAGATAGAGCCGATGGAACAATCACCCCCTATACCGGGATCCAATCTCGTGCACCCGTTCTCACAACAGAATCAGAATCCCTACCAATTCCACTTTATCTCATAATAATTCTTTTCATCCTATGCATACTGATTATTTTAGCATGTATCTATTCTATTAAATCTCGCTAAGAATTTATATATTAATTAATAATAATGGAAAATCTAAACAGTCTTCCGTCTGGGAATTACTGGATATCAAATAGTTCGGTAAATAGATCTCCATATAATATTAATTATGATATAGATGATGCAAAACGAGCGGATGGTTTCGGTGTTTTGAAGCATCCCAACGATAATACAATTTGTGTAGATCGAGGATTATTTCTTAAGTGTAATGGAACTGATAATCAGAAATATCGATTGACCATGGATGGAAGGATATATAGTAAGGTAGATGGATTTGTGAGGACTAATTTTACTGAGGATCCAACTGGTGGACTGTTTAGCAGCATGATCACAACGATGAGACCAGATTTTTCTCCTACGGCGGTGAGTTTATGGAATGAGACGGCCCCTAGGGATGGTGAAGGAAATGCGAGGGTTTATGAAAGATGGTTCAATAAGCCATTATTGGGAACTACGGTTTGTGGAAATGCTGAAGAAAATACGACTAGAGGAGCTTGCAGTTGTGTTTGTGAAAAGGGAGCGGGTAGTTGTCCAACAGGTACTAGGGCTTTTGCCAACGAAGATTGCAGTATTTTAGTCGCTAAATACTACGAACCAAGAACGAGAAAATTTTGTGTTAAAGATTCATGGCAAGCAGAGAATAAAGATTTGTGTGCAAGGGGTGATATTAGTGTAAAAACAGTGGATGGGAAGCTAGATATTGATAAGTGCAAGTTGCAGTATAAAGGAGATGTTTGTGGGAAGAATTATGAGCCAGTGTCTGATGGCGCATGGGCTCCGTGGTCGAGGGAAACAGTGAATTCACCAAGTACGATCAAATTCTGTTCACAACATGACGCAGTCGCGGGGAAACCATTTCTCGATTCACAGAACTACCCTAAATGCATGGACTGGTGCAAAAATAATGAGCAACTCTGCATTGCTGCAAAGAATAACTATTGCAGAGATTATCCATTAAATCCAGTTTGTCCGGAATATTGTGAAAAAAACAACAATGACCCATGTAGAGAGATCTTTAAAAAATTCTGTGTTGGTAAAAACTTAGAATCAGACTCTTGTAAAAAATTTTGTTCTAATTTACCAAATCCTGCGTATCCATATCAACCGGTGAATACTTGCGATGAACCTTTGAAAGCATATTGTAAAGAGCTCATTGCGTTGGAGGGTATGACACCTGAAAAACTACAACAAATTGGAATTTGTGATTGTTTCATGCCGGGGGATTTTTATGAAGTATATAAAAAAGGAATAGAAAAAGATGTGGAAGTTCCCTCAGTGCTATTGGCAGAATGTATTTTTGGTCCTTGTGCAGTTTCCTCTTTGAAACCATATTTGCAAAGACAACGTGCGACTAAATGTCCGAGTGAAATTAATTGTGTCCAGGCCCAGGATTATACTTTTCAGGGCGACACTAGAGGACGGGTGAAAATTTCGAATGATATAGCTTGTGGTAATCTAAGGGATCCCGACACAAAATGTAAATTATTAACGCAATTCAGAAGTGGAACAGATTGTGTAGATTGTAAAGGAGTTCAGGATCCGAAAAATCCAAAGGCAACTGATATAACGTTATTAAAGGGAGGTACTTTGGCGAATTATAAGAATACGTGTATTTGTCTTGATCAAACGAAAGTTTATAACAGAATTAGGGGAACTTGTGATACTTGTCCCGAGGGATCTAAGTTGAACACGGATAGAACAGAATGTGTTTGTCTAGAGGGATTAGAATTGAATCATAAATTAAATAAATGTGTTAAGAAATGTGCGGGGGGGTCTTATTATGATGTTGATTTGGGTGATTGTAAGGAGGGTATTGTTTGTCAGCTGCCTGAAATTTTAAACGAAATGGGTACTGCATGTTTTACGCCATGTGAGAAAGGATACCACTACGAGAACGGTTCGTGTCATAAAGATAAAATCACTTGTGAAGAGTCGCAGCACTACGATGAGAAAAATGATCGTTGTGTAGAGAATACATCAGAGTCAAGCTATAAATGGCTTATTATTATTGTTGTGGTTATTATTATCGCCTTATGCTTAATTTTAGCGAGTGCATATTTTGCATATAAACGAAGAAACTAATAGAAAATATATGATATATATTATATATCATACGTTATTGTGAGATGGAAAATAATATTATTAGTTTAAAAAAGGGAACATATTATATATCGGATAGGAATTATTCACGAACACCGTATAGAATCGATTATGATAGAATCGCTGGGAAAAATTATGGATTGTTGAGGCAAAATAATAAATGTATTCAGGATGGATTCTTGGTGAATTGCGATGAAAATAATCCGAAGCAGCAATTTACGTTGAGTGCAGATGGGAGAATGTTTAATCAGAATGGTGATTCGTTTTTATCAAATTTTACGCAGAATAAGGGGAATGTTACGGGGCAAGTAGGAATAACCAGTATTAAACCGAGATCTAGAAAGAGTATTTCATTATGGAATACCGAGCCGCAGATGGATAATTTCCCTGATATAAATAAGAAATGATTCGACATGCAACTTGCTGGAGGTAGTGACAAATGTGGTGCTGTTGGTGCGAACCCAACTTGTAGTTGTGAATGTGGGGGGAATAATGATGAATGTCCGAATGGAACTATATTTAAGTGGATACCGTGTGGATTTAGGGATCTAGAATATAGGAGGTATTGCATTTGGAATAAGTGGCCAGATGAGCAGATAAATAAAAATAAATGTGCCATGGGAGATCCATCAGTTGAGACCCTGGAGGGCAAATTAAAATTGCGGAATTGTAAGATAATGTATGAGACCGATGTGTGTGATCAAAGATATCGGCCAGAGAAATCGGAAGTTTGGGCTCCTTGGTCAGATGATGTGGCGAATACTGATGCGGTGAAAGACTTTTGTTCTCAACATGATTCGATAGAAAATGTGCCATTTTTTAATTCGAATCCAAAGTGTGAAGCATGGTGTGATAAAAACAAAGATGCTTGTAAAGATGCAAAATACAGGTATTGTAGGAAATACCCGTTTCATAGGACTTGCGCTGAGTATTGCAATGGAGATAAAACATGTTTTGATTCTCTTGCTGAGTTTTGTAAGGGAGATAATTTAGAACTGGAGGTGTGTAAGAATTATTGCACAGTAAATGGGCCAGATGGAGAACCTACACCATGTGACGCCCGGCTAAAAGAGTATTGTGCACAAAAGCTGGCACAACCGGGAATGACTCTAGACAAACTCATGGTCACTCATCAAGATTTATGCGGTTGTTTTTTGCCTGATGCTTATTATAATAATTTTTTTAATAAAATCCAAGAAAAATTCAAATTGCCTACTGCACCGCAACTCAGAGAATGTTATTATGGACCGTGTGCACATCCCACAAGTTTAAGGCCAGTTATCATAAGAAAATTCGGAGCACAGTGCCCGAATCAAACAAATTGTATTCAGATAACTAATGTCAACAATGATGGGACGTTTACAGGAGATATTAATATTACGAATAATATAGAATGTGATGGGATTACCGATGTAGGGACAAAATGTTCGGTTTTGAAGGAATATAGGAATAAAAAGACAGGTACGTGTAAGCCATGTAAGGAGCCTGAGAAGATGACCAAGGTCAAAAATACATCGCGGTTGACAAAGTTTATAGATACGTGCATTTGTGTTGATCCTTTGTTGGTCTACGATCAAGATTCTGATACGTGTAAACCATGTGCCGGCGATCAAGTGCCTAATAATGACGGCACTGCTTGTACGGATAAGCCGGAGAAAGCCTGTAAGGCGCCTTTGACATATAGTACAAAAAAAGGGGATTGTGATACGTGTGATGCAGGACAGATACGCGGTCCAAGTGGTATTGATTGTGTTGATATCATTTCAACATGTAAAGATCGACAATATTACGATGGGACGAGCTGCATAGATTGTTCGGAAGGTTCAGAACCATCAGCTGATAGAAAAAGATGTATCGTGAATTGCTCCGCGCCCAAAGTAATCATTGAGAATAAATGTGTTGATTGTCCTGCAGGAAGAGTTTATTCAACCGAATACAAAAAATGTGCAAAAGTATGCAAGGGGAATGAATATTATGATGCTGGGTCAGATTCATGTATTTCCTGTGAATTTGAGGAAATATATAATAGTGAAGCAAAAAGATGCGAGCCATGTAAATCCGGGGCAAAATACGTTGATGGCGCTTGCGTTGAGGATAAAAATCCATGGCTGATAATCTTTATAATTCTTCTAGTAATAGTCTGTTTAGTGTGTTCATCACTGTTGTGGTGGTTTAAGAAAAAATAAGAAGTTATTTTGGTGGACATGCTGCTTTGCAAGCAGCTTCATTTGGAAACCCATCCAACTCAGGGCCAAAATTTTGAAATGGATATTGGACACATCGTTTCTTGTTATCTTTATCCGGTTCACAATACCAGGACTGACGACACTTCTCTTGTCGTTTCGTCTCACATTCTTCTGGTGTTTGGAGGGCAAGAGTTGGAAAACTGGAAACATCATATGCTGCACATGAAGCATCAGCCAATGTATAACCAGTTAGAGGATCTCTTGCACATTGATATGTTTTTTTACATATTTTTCCTAACCGAGTCTCTTCCACACAATCAGCTTCATTCTTAAACACACCGGCAATTGCATTTTCGAACTGTTGACATCCCCCTGTTGGTAACCCTTTATCATCCTTTTTGCAACCCCAAAACTGAAAACATGTTCGACCAGCAACTGAGTTAGTCAAACACTCTTGTTTCGTATTAAATGGGGCGTTTTTCTTGTTGCCCTCATCATATTCAACACAATCTCCAGTCGCCAGACCAAGTGCATTGTAGGCGCACCCCCAATAACCAGTTCTCACTAATGATGGGAAGGGCCACAAACCATAAATATTCGCCGACCATAGTACACCGGTAATTATGCACCAAACGATTCCAACACAAAGTAAACACATTATAACTTTCATTACAACCTTGATTTTTGGATCAGCATACCCCACGGCGCATGCCAAAGAAGCCATGGCACAAACCAAAATAGCCGTTGCTAAAATAGCAGTAGTC
>Ga0207047_1024_pt1 | contig 38486 bp, 39 predicted proteins | sample Alteio_BWMinCont_67_FD_153302 | JGI IMG/M metagenome (GOLD analysis project Ga0207047, IMG submission 153302) | Enriched cells from forest soil in Barre Woods Harvard Forest LTER site, Petersham, Massachusetts, United States -... | ecosystem: Environmental > Terrestrial > Soil > Temperate forest >...
TATCGCAGCATGGTTGAAACAGTTAAAAGATTACGCCCTGCTTTATTTGTCGCGGAAAATGTACGAGGACTTTTAAGTATGGGTAATGGCGAAGCTATTAATACTATTGTGAAAGACTTTGCGGCTTTGGATTATACTGTTGTTTATAAATTACATCACGCAGCCGATTTTGGTGTACCTCAAAATAGAGAACGCGTCATCATAGTGGGAACAGATAAGCGGCTTGGCTTGCCTGAGTTTAATTATCCCAAACCAACACACACAAAAGAAAATTGGGTAAAGTTAAAAGATGCTATTTCTGATTTGAAGGATAAAGGCGAGGGAGCTATTAGTAATCATTATTGGTCTAAAGCTAAAATGTTCGAAGGAACACAGGGTAACACAACGGTTAATCCTAATGGAATAGCCCCAACGATGCGAGCGGAACACCACGGCAATATAGAATGGCATTGGAATAGACAACGTAGATTATCAGCCCGTGAAGCCGCCCGTATTCAAACATTCCCTGATGATTTTGTTTTCTATCCTTCAACTTCAAGCGCATATAGACAAATAGGAAACGCCGTGCCTCCTGTCTTAGGATGGAATATAGCAAAGGCGGTTGAGAAGTTCCTTAATAAACATTTGCCATAAATGATTTACGTCAACAAAGAAGAAGTATCTGAAGAAAGTTTTGTTTCATTACTTGAAACAACTAAAAACAAAATTAACTCCGATTTTGACAGCAAAGGCGTTCCTAAAGACATCAAAGGGGTAGACTTTGAGGAAATTGTTTACAATGAAATGAATTTGGCGTCTGTAGATACTGTTTTTCACGGTCATATTGAACAAACTGGGCTACTTACGTTTCCTGATATTATCGCAAGAAGATTATACGGCGTTGAAGTAAAGATGACAATAAGTGATAAATGGGTTTCAATAGGGAATAGTGTTCTTGAAACAACGAGAGTGGAAGACGTTGAAACAATTTATATGTTTTTTGGAAAGTTTGGAAAAACATTTGAGGCTAAATATAGAAAATATCAAGATTGCCTCAGCGATGTAGGAGTAACACATTCACCAAGATATAAGATAGATATGAATTTGCCCGCAGGGGACTCTATTTTTGACAAAATTGGCATACCCTACGATGTGTTTAGGAAAGAAGAAACACCGATAAAAAGGCTTAAAGAATATTACAGAAGGCAATTAAAATCAGGAGAGGAACTATGGTGGATTGACCCAGAAGTTGAAGAGAAATCTGTTAGTCCAATAATTCAATCATTTAGGCTTTTGGACTCAGAAACAAAAGACCGTTATATAAACGATTGTATGATTTTGTTTCCTGAGATATTCGGAAATAGTTCTATAAAATTTGACCGCCCCGCCGCTTATTTAATAACTGATTATAATGCCGTTTCTTCTAATCTTCGCGATAACTTTTCGGGAGGGGGGCAAATGGAAATAATAATCGATAAAAAAACCGTGGTTGTGGCTAAAATTGTCTATCACCTATTCACTCGCTCAAAAGACATATCAAACATGATAAGGAAAACTGATCCAGATAAATTATCATATTATTGGAATAAGAAAATAGCTACTGACCCTGTAAATATATGGTGTACTTTATTAAAAGAGTATTCTGAAATTGCCCTTGCCGCTTTTACTAATGGATTAAAACATGGCTAAGATTAAAAACTATCTAGGAAGAAACCTTAAATCAAAAAGCAAAAGAGATAAACTTACAAAAAGCGCAAGGTCGTTATTGATGTCAAAAATACATTCAAAGCAAACTTCATTTGAGCGGTATTTTTTTGAAATAATAAAAAAGGAGTTGCCACGATTTGAAACGCACCCAAAAGGAATATTAGGTCGCCCCGATATAATTATCAGAAAACATAAAATATGCGTTTTTCTTGACAGTAATTTTTGGCATGGCTGGCAATATCCAAGATGGAAACATAAACTTAAAAATGATTTTTGGAGAAATAAAATAGAGAAGAACAGAAAACGAGACAAACGAATTACGGTAACTTTGCGCAGAAAAGGATATATAGTTATACGATTATGGGAGCATCAAATAAAAAATGACCCAAGTAAATGTGTCGAAAAAATAAAGAATAACTTAGCCAATGAGTAAGACCCAAGTAAAGAAAGTCTTACTAACAAATAACTTCGCGCCAAGTAGAACCCGGCGCAAGCATTATCTTTGAAAAAGCAATAGAGATTACGCACAAAATAAAAAATAATTGTGGTTCCCTAAAATATCATGAGCTAAAGCGCACTAAATTATTTCACTGCCTAAAATATAATTACATGGTATGATAAACAATGAAGGGAAAACCGCTTTCGTGTTCGGGATAAGAAATGACAGTTCCATTGCGTGGCATATTGCTAAAAAACTATTCAGCTCCGGTTGCAGCGTTGCAGTGAACTACGTGCCGGATACGGAATCTGAAGTAAAAGCATTGCTGGCAGCTAATGGGATGGATACCGCACTCGCGTTTTGTGTGGATGTGCGCGATGAACAGCAGATAAGTGATTGCTTTAAAGCCGCGCATAAACGGCTTGGTAAGATAGACTATATATTGCATGGGGTGGCTTATGGCAATCATAAGGTGATGTGTACTGCCCTGCCCGACTCGCAGGAAACACCGCCCCGCTATATCGATATCCCATTTGATGACTTAGCCGATTCGTTCAATGTAAGCGCCTATTCCCTTTTGCGCATCTGCAGGGTGGCAGAGCCTTATCTTTCTGCTTTGGCATCCGTACTCACGCTCACCTATAACGCCTCGCAACGGGTGTTCCCCGGTTATGCCGGCATGAGCATCAATAAAGCAGCGCTTGAATGTATTATGCGCTACCTTGCCCAATATTTCGGGGCTGCGGGTGTGCGGGTGAATGCCATCTCGGCAGGATTAGTGATGACTACATCGGCAGGCGGAATAAAGGGCGTGCGGCAACTCAGGAAAATCGCGAAACATACCGCCCCACTTGGGAACATAACAGCAGAAGATATAGCCGCCACAGCCTTGTATTATTTCTCCGACCTATCGCAAAAAGTAACCGGGAACCTACATTTTGTCGATGGGGGTTTTAACATAATGGGGGTATCCAATGATGAATGAAGCCATTTTGCAATCAGTAACTAATAGCCTTGAAACAGCAAAGCTAGCAGTAGGCAATGACCTGGTCTATTTGCCCGCTTTCGACAAGTCGCTTACTCCGGATTTTATACAGCGCGGATATACGCAGAATGAAATAGCGTATTGCGAACAGTTTGCAGACAGCAGGCTGCGTTACGCATCTACATGGGCGGCAAAAGAAGCGGTTTATAAAGCAGTAAAACAGGCGGATGAGAGTATAAAACTTTGGTGGCGGGATATAGAGATACTAAGAGAAAAACCACAAGGAAAGCCTACTGTAAGTATAAAAAAATTGAAACTGCCATTGAATTTTAGCTTGACTATTTCGCATGATGGGGAGTATGTGTGGGCGCTTGCTGTATGTTTCAGACCTTGCTAACCTGCTTTCTATGTTGAATGCGTCCGTTTATCTATAAATTTTATCGCTTTACGGCTCTCGCCGGGAAATAATAAATGCTGGATAAGCGCAGGGTTTTCGAATGTTATAGCGGGAGCAATTCTGAGTTTTGCCCTGAAACGGTCTTTGATCTCTTTTTCCAAAGTTTCCGGTATATGCTCACATCCCACCCTGATAATGATTTCGTCTGTGCCGATGTGGTTGGTATAGATTTCAACCTGGTAATTTTTCACCTGGTCAATTCCATCTAAAATATCATACAAAGAACCGGGATAGAGCGTTGTGCCTTTATATTTTATCATCTGCTTTTTCCTGCCCAATACCGGTCCTACGCGGGCGGTATTTCTGCCGCAGGAACACGCTTTTGTATAAATACAACAGATGTCGCCTGTTTTAAACCGCAATAATGGCATGCCCTCTATGCCAAGCGTAGTTATTACCAATTCTCCCGGATCCCCCGGTCCAACTTTCTTTCCATTGTCATCTACTACCTCGGCAATAACCAGGTTGGGTTGTAAATGACCGCCCTTTCCGGCGCTACATTCGGTAAATGCCGCGCCCATTTCGCTGGACGCATAGGTGGAATATAGCTCCAGCCCCCATTTTTCGCTTATTTTCCTGCCAAGCGTGTTAAAGCTAAAGTCCTCATTTCTCAATGGTTCTCCGATACAGATGGCTTTTTTGACGCTGCTGTTTTTATAGTCTATTCCATTTTGCTCTGCATATTCTATCAGTTTCAAAATAAATGACGGTACGCATATAATGGCGGTTGGCGCGATACGTTTTATGGTGTCCCACTGCAATTCAGGTATTCCGTTTCCCACGCGAATAATACCCGCGCCTAATTTCCGGGCGCCGAGGAAATAGGCTAAGCCTGCCATGAATTGCCGGTCTATGGTAGTCATTAACTGGTAAATGTCCTGCGCGCTACCCCCGGTAATTTTAAATGAGTTACATTCATTGGCAGCCAGCCTATCGAGGTCTTTGCCTGTAAGTCCGATGGTAACCGGTTTGCCTGTTGTACCTGACGTGGTAATATAATCGATGATCTTTTTCTGCTTTACACAAAGGAATTCATTGTTGCGGAGTTGCAGGTCTTCTTTGGTGGTGAAAGGGATTTTCTGTAGGTCATCAATAGTATTTATAGCTGCTATATCAATAGCCTCTTTGGTAAATACCTTTTTGTAAAAAGGGGAATGAGTATTCAAATAAGCAAGGAGTTTTTTTAATTCCTTTTCCTGGAAAGAATTAATTTCTTCAGCGCTTAATAATTGGAGTTTATCCGCCTTCATATAGAATACACAGCATTAAATTTAAAAAAAACATTTTCATTTTCCGCCCCGGATGCCTTTACAGTAATCAAATTATCCGTTATGGAACTATTTATTTTGACAATAATGACCGGGGTAGTTTCCGGGTTTAATATTTTTAAAAACCTGCATTGCGCTATTGTTTCAAGGTGCAATTCTTTTTTATGAATATCTTCCAGAATCTCTTTTACTATTTGTAGCTGCACAACACCCGGCGTAACCGGGTTGTTTGGAAAATGTCCTGAAAATATACTGTGTTCCGGGTTCAGCCTGATTGTAGAAACCAGCGTGTCCGCAGAGGCATCCAATTCAATTATCCTGAAAAAATCGTTCAGTAACATCGGCTAAGTTGTAAAGGCGCTACCTTGTTTTAATTAATGACAATTTTCATTTCACATTCCAGCAGTTTTTTTTCATCACAATAACTTTTCCCCCATATAGCAATAATATTTTCCAGTTGGTGTGTTATTGCCACCCGGGTCTTTAGCCTGCCGTTTACTGCCGGCAAAATATGAATAACTAATTTTGAAATTGACGCAATGAAACCAAGACCGGGACTATCTTCTTTGCGTTGCAAAAAACCAAAACCCGCCGCGCAGGTTTGTGCGATGTTTTCAACCAGGGCAGCTTCCTGTAGTATCCCGTTTTTCACGAAAATATTGCCGGGAAGAATAAGGAAATCGCTTTCAAAATCTTTAGCAGTGGCATCCAGCAAATTATCAATCATGATGAATGGCTCCCTGTGCGGAATAAACGACTTGATATTTTCCTTTACTATTTTCATTACGGCATTATGAATAAGTTCCTCCGTTGATATTGATAATTTCGCCGGTAATGTAAGCCGTTTTGTCTGAAGCGAGGAAACTGACAAGGTGCGCGACTTCTTCCGGTTTGCCAAATCGCTGCATGGGCACTAATTTAGAGAACTCCTTCTCATCAAGTCCCGCGGTCATATCAGTATGTATGAAGCCCGGCGCCACAGCATTAACTGTAATATTCCGTTTAGCCACTTCCTGCGCCAATGATCTTGTGGCGGCAATTACCGCGCCTTTCGCGGCAGAATAATTAGTTTGCCCCGCAACACCTTTCAGCCCGGACAAGGATACGATGTTGATGATGCGACCATGTCTTTTTTTCAGCATAGGCTGTATGATGTGCTGCGTTACATTGAACATGCCTTTGACGGAAACATCAATGACATCATCCCAATCACTTTCCGGCATTCGCATAAATAACCCGTCTTTTATAATGCCCGCATTATTCACCAATACACTCACCGTTTTTTCGGTGTTTTGTGCGTGCCATGCATTTAAAGCTGTATCGACTTCAGCCTTTACCTGTACGTTGAACTGGATAATATCACCCGCCCCTCCCAGCGCCTTTATTTCATTCAAAGTTTCCTGTGCGGCTGCTTTATTGGAAGAATAATTAACGAGGATAAATAAGCCGTGGTCTTTAGCCAATTGTACCGCAATAGCTCTTCCCAAACCTCTTGACGCTCCCGTAACCAATGCGACGTTCATAAGAAAGTGTTTTTATCCATAATTCAAATACGCCTTTTAAAATGCGTGATTATTTTCAACTGGTCTTTGTGTTTTATCGTGTCCTGTTCAAAAACCGGTATTAAAGCCCGCAATTCAGTATAATAATCCCGGCTGCATTTTGAAATTCTGTCCTGCAATTTTAAATGGTCTATCGCCTGTATTATCGCCATAAATTCAATGGCTATTATTTCGTAAGTATTGAAAATTATCTTTTGGGTTATCAATGCGGCATTTGCGCCCATGCTCACAATATCCTGATTATCATTATTGCTGGGTATGCTATGCACATACATGGGGAAGCACAAGGTCTGGTTTTCCGCGGTAGTAGATGTAGCGGTAAACTGGACGCCCTGCATCCCCAAGTTTAACCCGAGGGTGCCAAGATTTACAAAAGGAGGTATTATGCCATTTAATTTATCGTTGAGCAAAAAATTAATCTGCCGCTCGCACAGCATAGACAACTTTGTGATTGCGATTTTCAGTTTATCCATTTCCAACGCAACATAATCGCCATGAAAATTTCCCCCGTGAAAAACGTTCTTATTCTCATAATCAATTATCGGGTTATCGCATACGGAGTTGAGTTCGTTGATAACAACTTGTTCAGTATAGTTTATGGTGTCTGCAACAGGTCCTAAAATTTGGGGCACACACCTGATGGAGTAATACTCCTGCACCTTATCTTTAAGTATATTCTCTTTTATGGGTTGGTTATACAGGTGCTTTTCACGTTTTTTGATTAATTCACTATCGGTTAAAAAAGCCTGCATCGCCTCCGCAATATGATTTTGACCCGGGTGGCGCTTAACAGAGTTCAACTCTGTAGAATAATGATCATCGTAAGAGCCCACCATTTCCACGATCATGCAACTGGCTGCAACCGCTAATTTCTGGAGGTTTTTGGCATGTAGGAGGTTCACCAGCCCTATGCCGCACATAGCCGAGGTGCCATTTATTATCGCTAATCCTTCCCTGATATACATTGATAATGGTTTTAGGTCTTCTGCTTTAAATGCAACGGCAGTTTCCACAATTTCGCCTTTATAATGTACTTCACCTTCGCCTATTAAGACAAGTGCAAGGTGAGCTAACTGAACGAGGTCTCCGCTTGCGCCCAGCCCTCCGTGTTCATATATTACGGGATAAATATCCCGGTTTATCAACTCCTTTAAAAGCATCACCCCATCCGGATGAATACCGGAATAACCACACATTAGCGTGTTTAGCCGCGCAAGCATTAAAGCTTTAACGTTCAATAAAGCTATAGGATTTCCGCTACCTGAGCAATGACTGCGAATGAGATTATACTGGAGTTGTACCTGGTCTTCTGAGCTTATTTTGTATTGTGCCATGGGACCAAAACCTGTATTGACTCCATAGATCACTTTGTTTTTTATAAACTCTTTTAAAAAATAATAGCTTTCATAAACCTTGGTCATTGCATCAAAATCAAGTTCAACCGGTTTATCATGAACCAAAATGTCGTAACAGTCATCATAACTCAAAGGCGCGGATCCAACTTTAATACTCTCCATATTTTTCTGCATACCGATCTTATATCAAATCTAAGACTATAATTAAAAAAAATAAAATATTCATGTAAAAAATTAAACAATAAATCTATTGCTTTACATTTATTCGACAAAAATAGCAAAGGGTCAGCTTAAATTGCCATATTATATCTTTGCTGGCAGCATGCCTCTCGGCTAAGGGGAACGGGAAATAAATAGTGGTAGGAAAGGCAAGCAAGTTGTCAAGGTTATGTTCCGTCCAAGTGCTAATAATTAGTTACTCTTTCTTTTTAAGCCACATAGAGTTTTTGTGTGCTAATAACTGACCTATTGAATTGTTTCATTAAACTCACAAGATCAGGTTTCTCAAGGAGCAGACAAATTTTCCTTTTCGCATTTATGGGATACACTAAACAGGTAGGCATTGCGAATTGTTGTACTACAAGAGAGCCCGGTTTGTATAAAATTGCCAACCAAACGTCAGCAATGAAAGCACATAATTCTTTGGTAATGGAAGAAGCCATATATTATTCGGAAGCTAAGATTCGTAAGAATTACTTATTTGAAAAGGAAGGGCAAGCTAATTATGTAAGAAAAGCACAGTGCAGCGCGTACGGTCATCCTAATAAGGAGCAGGAATTTTAATTTTGTACACGATAATATTTACGTCTCGCAATCAATTAACAATTAAAATGCGCTATGCCAAGTATAAATTTGCAAAAAAATTATTGATTTTAAAGGTCAAATCTTTTATGTAGGGCTTGATGTCCACAAAAAATCTGGGCTATAACTATTCGCAGCATGGCGCATTTTGAGACGTAAGTATTAAGCGATTATATTTATGGCCTAGGTATTTTACAACAGGAATAGGTACACTATGACCACCATAATAAGTAGAAGGGTTTCTTATATATTCACGGTCGCATGACGGGTATTGTTTTTGCAGACTCGTTTTAAAGGGGCGCGGTTCATTCTATCTTGCATTTACTTCTCCGGGGTTACTTATTGGTTGAGGCGCCCGTATTGCTCCAATAGCCAGTTACAAGTATTCTCCTGATGGTATAAAGAGGCTCCTTTTGAGAATTTTTCCCCATAACTTGGAAAGCGACTGTAATTCCATGTTTTTTCAGTTTGATAATAGCGGTATCATTTCCAACTCCGTATGGATAGGCAAAATATTTGACAGGTTTACTTTATCAAGGAGAACATCTTCTGCCGCTGCCTTAAGTCATTTGCCATTGCCAGATTTTTAACCGGCAAAATTAAATGTAAGACGAAGGCATCTCAAATGTGTTTGCCCGTGGGGAAACTTGAACTTTTCAATTCACTTATTCAACATACAGAGAAAACCTGAAAGTGGGAATTATGTAACATATAGCTACCGTTCTGTAACATTCCCGGGATTATTGTTATCTACCTTTGTGGAGTAAAATAAAATCACAAACAAAAATAAAAAAGTCATGAAAAAAATATTTCTTTCGTTGTTCGTAGTGGGTATTATCACAGGTTTTGCATCATGCTCTAAGAGCAGTTCATCTCCCAATAATGCTACTGTAATGTTCGTAAACGGTACTGCGGGTGCCAGCAATATATCGGTATCAGCCAATAATACTACAATCTCGGCTGCAGCAAACATCGGTTTCGGAAAAAATTCGGGGTATCAGGCAGTAACTGCCGGTTCAGGGGTAAAAATAGTCTTTTCTATAATCGAAAGTGGATTGACGACCCCTTTGGTCAACGGAACGCAAAACCTGACTGTAAACACTCATTATTCTATATTCTCCGGCGGAATAATTACGGCTCCATCAATTGTTATAACTACCGACGATCTCACACCTCCTACCGGAAATAATGCAAAGGTCCGTTTCATTAATTTATCATCCGATAACTTAAATGCAAGTTGCTATATCGGTAACACCATACTCGATTCAAATATTACCTATGACAACTTTTCCCCCTTCCTGCAGATTTCAACTATTACTGATAAATTAACGATTCTTGATCCGGTTTCACCAACAAATACTGCCCAAATCCTTAACCAGTATTTTGGACCCGGAAAAATATATACCGTCATACTTACAGGTTCTTCCGCAGGTACCGGAACTGCAGCTCTTAACCTTACTGTTATTGGTAATAATTAAAGGAATAAGATAGATTAGGGGCATTGAGTAAGGGCAAAAAATATACCTTTATTATAATCTGCTGGGGAAACTTTATGGTAGGCTTCCCGCAGTTTTTTATCTCTGAATAGAAAAGACTTTGTAAAATTTGTTGTGAGTATTGGTATTCTTCCGGTTAATGAGCAATAATTTGGTATTGAGTCGATGAAATATTTTGTTTTTAGCTTTCCTACCCACCCCAACCCTCTCTATCCAAGCTCCTATACTGTATCGCCTCTGCAAGATGTTCAGGTTTTATTTCGTCGCTGTCGGCAAGGTCGGCTATGGTGCGGGATACTTTGAGGATACGGTCGTAGGCGCGGGCGGAGAGATTGAGCTTGTCCATCGCGGTCTTCAGGAGGGTTTGCCCAATGGGGCTGATGACACATATTTCTTTAAGCAGCTTGCTGCCCATTTGGGCATTGCAATAAATCCCCTCGTGCGCGGCGAATCGTTTTTCCTGCCGTTCGCGGGCTTTGATGACGCGTGCTCTTACATCGCTGCTTGTTTCTGATGTTTTGGAAGATGATAATTCGGTAAATGCTACGGGCGTTACTTCTACATGCAGGTCTATTCTGTCAAGCAGGGGTCCACTGACTTTGTTCAGATAACGTTGCACCATCACGGGCGCACAGGTACATTCCTTCTCCGGATGGTTAAAGTACCCACACGGACAGGGATTCATCGACGCAATCAACATAAAGCTGGCTGGGAAATCAATGCTCACCTTTGCCCGGGATATACAAACACGACGCTCTTCCATCGGCTGGCGCATCACTTCAAGTACGGTGCGTTTAAATTCGGGAAGCTCGTCGAGAAACAGAACACCGTTGTGTGCGAGAGAAATTTCTCCCGGCTGTGGTATGCCTCCGCCGCCAACCAATGCGACATCGCTAATCGTGTGATGGGGCGAACGGAACGGACGTTGAGCAACAAGTGAACTGTTACTTGCGAGCTTGCCGGCAACGGAATGTATTTTAGTGGTTTCAAGGGCTTCATGGAGGCTGAGTGGCGGTAAAATGGTAGGCAGTCTTTTTGCAAGCATGGTTTTCCCTGCTCCGGGAGGGCCGATGAGTATGGCATTGTGCCCGCCCGATGCAGCTATTTCCAATGCCCGTTTCACATTTTCCTGTCCCTTCACATCGCTGAAATCTATGTCGTAAGCACTTTGTGCATCAAAAAATTCTTCCCTTGTATTTACAATAACGGGGGTGAGGGTATTGGTTTTATTAAAAAAAGAAATGACCTCGCTTATATTTTCCACGCCATACACCTCAAGGCTATTCACCATTGCTGCTTCACGTGCATTTACTTTCGGAACGATGAGTCCCTTGAATTTCTCTGCGCGGGCTTTGATAGCTATCGGCAGGGCACCCTTGATGGGCAGTATCGTACCATCGAGCGACAATTCACCCATAATTACATATTGAGCGAAATCGTCGGCAGGTATTTGACCGGTGGCGGCTAATATACCCAGCGCAATCGGCAAATCATAAGCGGACCCTGCCTTCTTTATATCGGCAGGCGCCATATTGATTACTATCCTGCCACGGGGTCGGTCATATCCGTTGTTTTGAATAGCTGAAGTTACACGGTCGGTACTTTCTTTAACGGCGCCATCGGGAAGACCTACAATAAAATAGCCAAATAATCCGCCCGGAGTATCCACTTCAATAGTGATGGTAATAGCATCCACCCCATATACCGCACTGCCGAAAAGTTTTACCAACATAGCCGATGTAATAATTAGCTGATTTGATGATTAGCTGATTCTCTTATTGCGAAAGTAAATTTTTTTTGTGAAGATTAACGTAATACACCCCTATCTTGTGTTCTGCTAATAATGGTTACTTGCGTAAAAACAACTAAATTTGCGTAGAGTTGAAATGATAATTTATATATTATGATACGAACTATAGTAACGCCTGATAAAGAAAGTATTTCGTTTGATATCCCTAAGAACTATGTAGGGAAACAAATTGAAGTGATTGCCTTTGCAAAAGATGAAGGCATTAATAAAGAACTACATGCCGGAAAAAGTGTATCGTTTACCGTGCTTCATGTAGATACTAAGAATTACAAATTCAATAGGGATGAAGCCAATGAGCGATAATATATTCTTAGACACCAATATCATGGTTTATGCCCATACAGATGTTGATGTTACTAAACAATTCGTAGCGCAAAAGTTAATAGCCGACAATACGTCTTTTATCAGCAACCAGGTTTTACAGGAATTGGCAAACACGCTTAACCGGAAATTTAAACATACATGGAACGATGTAGCCAAAGTTTTACGCGAGGCTATTGGAAACAATAACGTGCACAATAATACCGAAAATACTACTTTGCAAGCGTGTCAAATAGCTGACCGGTATGGTTTTTCTTTTTATGACAGTTTGATAATTTCTGCGGCTATTGATTGCAATTGTACTATCCTTTTTTCAGAAGATTTGCATGATTCGCAGGTTATTGATAAAAAGATAACGGTTAAAAACCCATTCAAGTAGCTTTTCACTTATCACTCAACCAGCACCCTCTTTATATCCGCACCCAGTGCATTAAGCCGTTCATCAATGCGTTCATATCCACGGTCTATTTGCTGGATGTTTTGAATAGTGCTTTTGCCGGTTGCAGACAGGGCGGCGATGAGCAGCGCAACTCCCGCGCGTATATCGGGGGAAACCATGTTGATGCCACGCAGAGGCGATTGTTTATCCAAACCTATCACAACGGCGCGGTGGGGGTCGCAGAGCACTATCTGGGCGCCCATTTCTATCAGCTTGTCCACAAAGAAGAGGCGGCTTTCAAACATTTTCTGATGCACCAGCACAGTGCCCTTTGCTTGTGTTGCTGTTACCAGTATGATGCTTAAAAGGTCGGGGGTGAAGCCGGGCCAGGGGTGGTCGTAAACGGTGAGAATAGAACCGTCGATAAACTTTTGTATGCGGTAGTGTTCCTGCGGGGGAATGTGTATGTCGTCGCCGTTTATAGATAATTCAATACCGAGGCGCTGAAAAATTTCGGGTATGATACCGAGGTTGTCTATGTCAGCATTTTTTATGGTAAGGTCGCTTTGTGTTATAGCCGCAAGCCCGATGAATGAGCCTACTTCTATCATGTCGGCAAGCAGGCGGTGTGAGCAGCCACTAAGTTTTGTTACGCCGTGTATGATGAGCATATTAGAGCCGATGCCGTTGATGCGCGCGCCCATAAGGTTGAGCATCCGGCAGAGTTGCTGCACATAAGGCTCGCAAGCGGCGTTATAAATAGTGGTAACTCCTTCTGCCAAAGATGCTGCCATCACGAGGTTTGCGGTGCCGGTAACGGAGGGTTCTTCCATTTGGATAAATGCACCCTTCAGGTTTTCACCGTTCAACGAAAACATCTGGCTGTCGGCATCGTAATGAAAGGCAACTCCCATTTTCTCAAATCCGCGTATGTGTGTATCAAGGCGGCGGCGTCCTATTTTATCTCCGCCGGGCTGGGGGATGTATGCTTTACGGAAACGAGCCAGCAATGGTCCTGCCAGCATCACCGTGCCGCGGAGTTTGCCCGATTTTTTCCTGAAAGCATGAGTGCCGAAAAAATCAGGGTCAATGTTATTTGCCTGGAGTGTTATGGTGTTATTGTTGGGTCGGGTTATGGCGACGCCCATATCGCCGAGTAGTTCTACAAGTGCATTTACATCTGCTATGTCGGGTACGTTGGTGAGGGTTACTGGTTCATCGGTAAGCAGTGCTGCACACAACACCTGTAATGCTTCGTTCTTTGCCCCTTGCGGAGTAATAACGCCATGCAAAGGATTACCGCCGCGTATTTCAAAGGCATTCATGCTGCGGTGAGGGGTTATTTATTTTTATTCTTACTGAACTTGCGGTTTTTATTGAAATTATTGCCGTAGCCACCGCCGCTATTATCCCTGTCTCTGAAGTTGCGATTATTATTATTGCCGCCGTTTTTGAAATTGCGGTTATTGTTGCGGGGTTTAAACGTTGGTCGTTCCACATGAACACGATAGCCGCCGGTTTCGTACTGGAGTTTGCCGCCGGTAATTTCAGCCAGTTCGTTTTTTATCATGTCGTCATGCACGGGCTCTTTATGCCAGTTGGCATAAGAGAGCTTCATGTAGTAGCCGATGATTTGTGTAAGCCATTGCCTTTTTTCATCATTAGGTTCTATCACTGCCTTGTCCAGCAGCTCCTGCAGGTTTTTGCCAAAATGCCTGTGTTTTATAGCTTCCTGCGGATAAGGGAGCCGCTCCGGTTTTTTGAACACCATCTCGGCGGTAGGTGGCGGAAAGGGCGCATCCACATCCAGGGTGAAACCTGTCATTTGCTGCAGGTGGTCCCAGAGTTTGTGCTTATAATCTTCAATGGTTTTGAGGTGGGGCGTAAGGGTAGCCATGAGCTCTATGATAGCCTCGGCATTCTTAAGGCGTCTTTCCCTGTCGGTAATGGTGAGCATGTACTCTGCCATTTTTTGCACATTGCGCCCATACTCAGGCATTAACAGTCTTGTGCGTGTAGTATTATATTCCATGAAAAATTAAAAGGTCAAATTTATAAAAGTTAATTGCCGAAAATAAAGGCGAAGTTAAGTATCAAAGAAATTAAATTGCTCAGTCAATGATAAGATATGCAAATATATGAAAAAAGGCGGAAGAATATTTATTCCATGCTAAATTACATTTTGGGGCACTGATAAATAATTGGCACCTACCCCGGAAGAGGTTGGGGAATAGCATTTTTTCGTACCATTTTACGCTTCTTTTTGTTCTGAAAAACATGTCCGTTCACGTCCGATTTAAATTATTTGTATTGAGAATTTGGGTGGCGGACGTATCTTTTTATATTAAGTATTTTGTTCAATTTTCTTGTTTTTTGTTGGGAAGTCCCTGCATTTCATATATGAAGGATTATTATGCCATTATGTCAAATCCACAGGCAAGTAGGTGGTGAAAAATGGATTTTTATCAAATGGTAGTGGCACAAGTGGCACTTGCGGCACTAAGTGATATTCTACCTGTATCGTTTTATCCGGTAGAGGGTATCGCTCGCGTGGATGCGCCTGCCCGACATGCTAACAAAGGCGGGAGAGGGCAACGGCCAGATGGTATTTAATTACAACAAGAAACAGTATCTATTCTTCCTTTAAGGCTTTCTAATATCATATCGTTATATTCCATAAGTATTTTTGGGCCTGATAAATAAATTCCTTTTTCCTCTTGTTTAAATCCGCATCCAAAAGAGCTAGTTTCAATATTATTATTTTTAACATCATCCATACCACGAAGTAAATAATAATGTATTGTCACATTCTTTGAAACATGGTTTAGTATATATCTCTTAATATTTTGAAATCTCAAACATGTCTTCTCAATATATTCGGCACTATCTTTGACTATGTAAAAATCTAAATACACATTATTTTTTTTACATTTATTAATTGTGTAAATTATTGATTTTAAATATTTCTTATGTTTTATTTTCAAATGTATTTTGTTTTTATAGAAATTAATTGAGCCATCTTTACAATTAACCCCATCAGGGCATGATATAGTTTTCAATCGTCTATAACTACTACAGCTAAAAAGCAATAAAACTCCTATAATAAATAATGCATTTTTAAATAAATTCATGTTTTAATTTTTATTTATTTTGGCTTACCAACAAGAGCGGAGTTTTTTACTTTTTATTTTTATTACAACCTTAGACCAGAGGGGCAGTTCTTTTATTCTTTAGTTAATTTAAACTTAGCAATATCCCAGTTATTATCATCTTTTGCTTTTTCAACGGAATCTAACCATTCATCCCATATCGTGCCATCTACCGGTAAACCATTTTCCATAATTGCCATTGATCCTAAAAATTCTTCTAAATCGTCAGATTTGGTATTCTTTTGCAAGTAGGTTAAATATATATACATTGCAATATAGGCTTGTTTTACTGTAATTTTTTCCATAATTAGTTCATTTATAACTTGATATTATTTTTATCCATAATCAAAACAACCTCCGTCTTAATTCCCTCCATTATTTACAGTACCACTGCTTCCCCCTCGTATCCAGATTAAACGATAAGGCAAAATATTGAAAAATTTGCACAACAGCTAAAATATTGATTATCAATAAACTAATTTGCTGTTGTACAGAATGTTAGCGAAAGCGCATCTGGAACTAAAAATATTAAGCCTCCCGATAGCTATCGGGAGCAACCGGTATTTATTGTACCATTGCTCAATCCCGCATGTGCGGGACTAAAGATAAGTAAGGTCCAATAACCCTTTCATATTATAAAAGTCCCTTGCGCTGCTGTAAACATAAGCTTCTTCCCTGTCAACTATACCTGCCCGCACCGGATTGCTGTGGATATAGTTCATCTTTTGCAGGAGGAGGTGGGTTTCGTTTTACCTGCCTTGCGCGATAGTTGTTGGTATCGCTCGCCTTATCGTTGTTCCAGATGTTAGCGAAAGCGCATCTGGAACTAAAAATATTAAGCCGGTTTGCAACCGGTATTTATTGTACCATTGCTCAATAATGTTTACTAAAGATAAGTAAGGTCCAATAACCCTTTCATATTATAAAAGTCCCTTGCGCTGCTGTAAATATAAGCTTCTTCCCTGTCAACTATACCTGCCCGCACCGGATTGCTGTGGATATAGTTCATCTTTTGCAGGAAAAATGGCTGTGTTATTATCTCTTCGGGATGATTGCCCGGCTGCCAAAAAGTTGTCTCATCTTTTTGTTTCAATAACCACAATAGCCAACTCTTCCTGCTTTCCCACCTGGTTTAAGTTTAGCGATAGCGTAACTTAAATCCAGCAATAAAAAGCAGGACTCCGTCCGGCAATATACCTGCCATAGCCAAACAAAATAAACGCTATTCAAACAACAATTATTGTATATTAGTCGCATGGCAACAAGATACCGCTTTGGCGACAGCGGCTACCCGCACTTTATTACTTATTCGGTAGTTAACTGGATAGATGCATTAAGCAGACCACTATATAAAGACACCATAGTAAAAAGCCTCGCTTTTTGTATTGAAGAAAAAGGGTTGATACTTCATGCGTGGGTAATCATGAATAATCATGTACATCTGATAGCAAGCGCACAAGACGGGCACAAACTTGAAGACATTATGCGTGACCATAAAAAATTTACTGCTAAGGCATTACTCCGCCAGATTAGTGAAAATAGCGGTGAAAGCAGGAAATCATGGATGCTATGGTTATTTGCGGCTGCCGGACAAAACAATCCGAATAATGTGTATCATCAATTCTGGCAACAAGATAACCACCCTTTACAATTAATAACCCCCGATATGGGCATGCAAAAACTTAATTACCTGCACAATAATCCTGTAAGAGCGGGGATAGTTTATGAACCGCAGCATTATGTCTATAGCAGTGCTGTCGACTATTATACAAAGGGTAAGGGATTGTTGCCTATAGTTCATTTATTTTGACGCCTTTTTTCATTTAGCTGTTGTTCGCAGTCTTGCCGGACGGAGTCCTTCATTTTATTGCTGGATTTAAGTTACGCTATCGCTAAACTTAAACCAGGGGGGATTGTTGCCTATAGTTCATTTATTTTGACGCCTTTTTCATTTAGCTGTTGTTCGCAGTCTTGCCGGACGGAGTCCTTCATTTTATTGCTGGATTTAAGTTACGCTATCGCTAAACTTAAACCAGGGGGGCTTCGCTAACATCAGGAACAACGGCGAGTTTGTCTTGTTACTTCAAAACCAACAAATCTGGCGCACTATCAATTAAGTAGTCAATATCTGACCCTTTCAATGTAGGATGTGATATTAGAAATGAGATTACCTCATTTTGAAATGATATTTCTCTTTTCATCAAGGGGTCATTTAATATGGCTTGTTCCAATTTTGGAGATATAACATCAGCCTCAATGTCTGAATTTAAGTATCTATCAACCATGTCCGTTCCATACCTTGACATATATACCAAGTGGTCAAATTTTCTATCAAGTAAAAACTGTAAGGAGTTGAGTACTATACAGCAGGCATCTAAAGCAGAAGATGCATGAATTGTAATAAAATCATCTGTATCAGGAGTATTAACGCTTACCTCATTAAAGTCTTGCAGTATTTCTTCATCGGATATAACATCTTCTATAAGATGCTTGCGTATGTCGTCAATGGCTTTCCGCACAATGTTAATACTACCAAACGAAAAATTTAGTGAAAAATATACATAATAAGGATATAGTCTTTCACAAGTCAAATAAGCAAATGCCAATTGATTTGCAAATGACCCTTCTTTTAATTTCTCAATGTTTACTTTCATAATAAACTCGTAAATAATCACAGCATGACAACCGGCTACCGGTATTTACATTGGAGCCTATTAATCCGTTATACCCGTACTAATGCGCATGCACACAAACATTAACAAAGGCTGTTGTGGTGGTGGTTACGGTAGGTAGTATCTCTATAGTAACAATATCCCCCACGCCTACAGATACCGTATGTGAAGTATCTGATGCTTTTGTCAATACCCCTACGGGGGGTGAAGCTGAATAGTTAACGGAAGTTGTCAGGGAGCTGGGACTGCCATTTACAAGCAGTGTAACCGTGTAACTGGTAGCTGTGCCGGAAGTTTGGGGTGAAACAGCAATGCTTAATGCGTCAAATGTGCAGGCAGTTGTCATGGGGGTTCCGGTAATGCCTGTGGTGGTAGGCCCGAAATTTCCGCCAAGTGCTATATAGCGCACTGAGGCGGTTGCAAGATTAAAACCGGTTGCAAACATATAGCTGTTACCGCCGCCGCTGCTTGTGCCTGCCAATGCAGTCCAGGCAGTGCCGTTATAATAATAGAAGCCGGGTGTTACGCCGTCTGTCTGGTACACCAGCAGCCCTGTAGCCGGTGAGTAGATTGCCGCGCGTTGTGCAGAATCCATGCGTGGCGTGAGCATGCCTTGTGTGGTGGATGATACATCCAGCATTGCAGAAGTGTCTGCCTTTGTGCCTGTTGTGTTTATGGCTACACCCTGCGCAAATGATGATTGTGTGCCAATTAAGAATGCAGAAAATAAAAAAAGTGGCAACAATACCCACTTACACGCAAGGTGGTCTATATCCGAAATTACTTTACATTTTTTCTTTTTCTGCGCTCTGCTCTTTCATAATATTCAGGTGGAGCTGCTACTGGTGCTATGGCTGTGTCTTTCCCATGAATACTATAAATATCCAAAGTCAGTGAATCTTTAGAATATATAGTATAAGTTGTATCTCGAATAATCACCTTATTGGGGCTAATTCTATTGGAATTGCAGCCTGTAACAATAAGAATTACAAATGGTGTTATGAATAATGGTGTTTTCATACCTTCTTTTTCTTAGGCGTATTATTCTTGGTGTGCTTCACCGCAGCATTACACCGCAGCATTAATAATATCCACGAAACTACCTTTAACTACAAGCCTTTCCTCGTAATGGTCGGGACGGTTACTTTTTGAAGTTTTTTCTTTTCTACTTCTGCCATTATGCAAATTTATTAAATAATATTCAATGTGTAAATGGGTATTGTTGCCTTAGTATATTACCCCTACCCCGCTAAAAAAAATCTACCCCCACATTTGTTTGTGACAAATTTTATTGTACATTTGTACTATTAAATGTCAAATGGGTACAATATGGAAGACACACTTGCTTGCGAAACAAAAGAAAGCAATACAGCCGCGAAACCTGCTGCTGTTATATCCTACTACCACAGCGTGAAAGACCCGGGTGGTGGCTGCGATATGCTGCTGGCTGATTTCCTCGCGCATATAAAAAACGGCAAATGGCGGGATATTGTAACTGAAGTAAGGGAGCAGAAAAAGCAGAAAAATGACGCCCCGGCAGTTACTGTTTCCGGCACGTTCGCTAACCGAAGCATCAGCGGGCTGAAACAACATTCCGGTTATCTATGTCTTGACTTTGACAAAAAAGATAATCCGCAGTTTGCCGGCGCCAGCGAAATGAAGGCTGCTGTGTGCCGCGACAAGCATGTGTATGCCGCTGCCGTTTCCATATCGGGCAATGGGGTGTTTGCGTTAATTAAAATAATTCCCGCAAAACATGCCGAAGCCTTTGAACACAGCCGCCAATACTGGCGCGAGCAATATGGCATGAATATAGACCCGCAGTGCCGCGATGTAGCCCGCAGCCGCTTTGTTTCTTACGACCCTGCCCTGTTTATGAATGAGGACGCAGCGCCATTCCTGCCGCACAAAAAGGATGCGCCTGAAAAAATACCCGGCATCGTTTATGTACAGGATGATTTTGAAAATGCCATAGCCGAGGTGCAGCGAAAGAACATCAATATTTGCGAGAGCTATGATAAATGGCTGAGGGCGGGTTTCGCGCTGGCGGATAAGTTTGGCGAAGGCGGCAGGCGTTATTTTCATAGCCTATCATGTATGAGCGCGAAGTATCACCCGGGGGACTGCGACCGACAGTACACGTATTGTTTGGAGCATCGCGCGGCTTCGGGTAAAGTCACTATCGCAACGCTCTACCATTACTTTAAGCAGGCGGGCATATCCGTCAATTCCGCGCGCACAAGGCTGATTATAAACACAGCGGTGCAGGGTAAAAGGGACGGCAAGGACAAGCAAAGCATTGCGGAGAACCTTGAACAAACAGCGCATGTGGCGCCGCAGCAGTGTGAAGATATTATTAACCAGGTGTTTGAAAGCGATGTGGAGGCGGATGAAGACCATTCGCAGTTTGCCGTGATAAAACGATGGCTGAAATGCAATTACAATTTCAGGCGAAACAGGCTGACGCACTACATAGACCATGACGACAAGCCTATGGAGGAGGAAGATTTTAACAGCGTTTATTGCCGCATCAAAGAACTCTACGAAAAGGTGCGCCACAACGACCTGCTGAAAATCATTCATTCCGATTTTGTGCCGGATTACAACCCCTTAATCAACTTCCTGGAGGAGAATAAACACCGCGATTGCGAAGGCACCATACAGCGCCTGTGGGAGTGCATACGCACCGATAATCCGCGCTATTTAGAACATTTCGGCACACGGTGGCTGGTGGGTATGATAGCCTCCATATTCGGGCAGCATAGCCCGCTGATGCTGGTATTTACGGGGGCGCAAAATGTGGGGAAGTCTTACTTTTTCAGCCACCTGCTGCCGGAGGAACTACAGCAATATTTCGCCCTCATCAAGTGGGACAAGGGCAAGGACGATGAAATAACCCTCACCCGCAAGCTGCTGCTGCTGGACGATGAAATGGAGGCGCACTCCAAAAAGACCGAAGCGCAGATAAAAGCCATTCTCTCCACGCAAAACTTTTTTGTGCGGCTGCCTTACGGCAAAGCAAGCAAAGACCTGCCGAGGCTGGCAGTGCTGTGCGGTACCAGCAATCCCGACGAAGTGCTCAGCGACCCCACCGGCAACAGGCGCATCATACCGGTAAAGGTGTTTGAGATTGCCCACCGCCTGTTTAACGAAGTGGACAAAACGAGCCTGCTCATAGAGGCATACCGGCTCTACCAAAAGGGGTTCAGGTGGATGCTCACCAAGGAAGACATAGCCCGCCTGAACGCCGAAACCGCACAGTTTGAGAACTACTCGGTGGAATATGAATTGCTCTCCAAACACTTCAAAGTACCCGAGCGGGATTGCCCCCGCACCGAGGAGCTTTCTGCTACGGATATAAAGGTGGAGTTGGAGGGGCTGACGAGGCAGGTGTTGTCTAAGGATAGGATTGGGAAGGAGATGAAAAGGATTGGGTTTGAGCAGGAGTTGAAAAGGAAAGGAGGTGATATAAAACGGATATGGAAAATTGAAAGGGCTATATATGTAACACCTTAAAGCAATTGTAACACCTTGTAACACCGGAAAATAAAAAAGGTGTTACAGCCGAAACCTTTTACCGGTATAGCTTTCATCAGTTTTGTAACACCGTAACACCGAAATTCTATAAAAAATAATAAAAATAAAAGAGGGGGGTATAGAAAAATAGAAAAGTTGAAAAGTGGTGTTACAGGTGTTACAGGTGTAACAGGGATGAGGGGTAAATAGTTAATTAAAATAGGCAAATATTTTTGAAAAGAAAATGAAACAGATTTGAAATGAGCAGAATTAAAGCAAGAGTTCAATAAGAGGGGGATTGCTACTTTCATTTAGCTGTTGCAGCGGGTTTTCCGGACAGAGTCCTGCTTTTTATTGCTGGATTTAAGTTACGCTATCGCTAAACTTAAACCAGGGGAAGTGTAGCACTTTGAATTTTAAGCAAACATTATCCCGGAGTTATTGAATATATCCTTCAATCTCGTTGCACAAAATAAAGTCTTGGTCTTCGTCGTTTATTTCCTCTGCTTCATTGTATGGGTCAACGGACAAGTAAAATAAATCATCCTTCTTAAAGAATTTACACCTCTCTACATTATAAAAATAGTGGTCACTCCTATAGTAAAAGGAATATTCTTTAACATTAGTAAACTTAACTTTTAATAGTTTGCTTTTATTGCTTAATTTAAAATACAATTCAATAGAAGGCGTATTCCCCTTTTCAAATATATCTATCTTAAAAAGTTCACTATCCAGAATATAAAGTTTATGTAAAGACAAATATTTTAATAGCTCATCATTCTTTCCAATTGTACTCATTCGGCAACATTTGATTAAATAAAGGTAATAAAAAAGGTTGCTTATTGCAGCCCGTTTCTATTTGTAAACTTAATTTAACCTGCGCCATGGTTTAAGTTTTGAACGAAGTGGAAACTTAAATCCAGCAATAAAACGAAGGACTCCGTCCGGCAGCATACCTACCCAAGCCAAATAGAATAAAGGCTATTCAAATTTGCTGATGAAAGATAAATAAACATGGTTTTCTGTACTTTTATGGTATGCAACTATAAAAATGAAACTTGACCGTTACCAACTTAAAGCAGGTAAAAACTTAACTACTTTTGAATTTATCAGCGAAGGTCCGCGGGGACGAATACCCAAAGTAATTCAGTTTACCCCGACTAACTATAAAGATTTATATAACCTTGCTTTTGGCGATAAAAATCCCGGAACAGAACAAATTGATGATGTTGTTATTTCAAATAATGGAGATAGCGAACAAGTATTAGCTACGGTGGTAGCAACCGTTTACGCCTTCGCGGATAAATACCCCGATACCTGGATATATGCCACAGGCAGCACGAAAGCACGAACGCGTCTTTACAGAATGGGAATTTCCAAATATCTGGAAGAAGTAAAAAATGATTTTGTTATTTTTGGTCAAATCCACAACGAATGGGAGCCATTTGTCAAAGGGACAGATTATGAGGCATTTGTAGTAAAAAGAAAGTTTCGTAATTTTGAGTTATGAGAACAATAAAAGAACTTAATAAGAAAAAAGTGCCGGTTGTTCGCATTGACAAGTCATTAGATAAATATGATGACGTTGTATTGTTTCCTGACAAGGTTGCCAAAGCCAATGAAATGTTGCGGACTGTTGGTCTTCCAAATGCTAAAAAAAAGCGCCACCGTGCCTGATATCCCTTCATTCCCCCTGATTTTTAAGATAGTACCTTAAATCCGGCAGCATACCCATCCCAAGCCAAGTATTTTTTAGTTTCCCAAAGTAATCTATGTTTATTTTAGTTAGAAATACACAACCAATGAAATCACGGCTAACCAGGTTCAATCAGTGGTTCAGATAATTTAGCAGATACTTCCCTTCGCGGCAACGCACACGGCTCGGCGCGCCGGTCAGTATGACAACTTTATTTTAGCAGTACCCCGTCAATATATTAATTTTTCAATTCATTTAACGTAATATCTTTATCCACCTCCCCCAACAACTTTGTCCACCTGCCCTAATTGACGTAGTTTTACTCCCCGTTTTTACCTGTTTTGGCAGATTTTTAATTTTGCATAGCTTTTGCTCTAAAAATCTAACCATAAGGGACTATTGTTAAACAATAATTATTTTAATATATAATGATTGGCTTTCTTTCAAAAATATTCGGCGGCAGCAAATCCGAGAAGGATGTGAAACGCATACAGCCGCTTGTAGATGATGTAAACCGTGTGTACGATGAAATTCAGGCATTGACCAACGACGAACTGCGTGGCAAGACGCAGGATTTCCGGCATCGGATAAAGGAGCATTTACACGAAATAGACGAAGAAATAGCGGCTAAAAAAACAGAGGCTGATAATTTCAGCGATGAAGATGTGCACGCCCGCGAAGCTGTTTATGACGAAGTGGACAAGCTCATTAAAAAGCGCGATGAACAAATAGAGGAAATATTACTGGAATTATTGCCGGAGGCTTTTGCCGTGGTTAAAGAAACCGCCCACCGCTTTAAGGACAATGTGGAAATGATAGCCACAGCCACCGAATTGGATAGAAACCTCGCTATTGAAAAAAAACATATCCGCATAGAAGGGGACAAGAGTATTTTTAATAATAGTTGGGATGCCGCGGGTAACCTCGTTCAGTGGAATATGCTGCACTACGACGTACAGTTGATAGGGGGCATAGTGCTGCATGAAGGAAAAATAGCCGAAATGGCGACCGGTGAGGGGAAGACGCTTGTTTCCACTTTGCCTGCTTATCTTAATGCGCTGGCAGGGGAAGGGGTGCATATCGTTACGGTAAACGACTACCTTGCCCGCCGCGACCAGGAATGGAACGGCACCCTGTTTGAATGGCTCGGACTGACAGTGGACTGTATAGACAAGCACCAGCCCAATTCGCACGAACGCAGGCAGGCTTATCTTGCCGACATCACTTATGGCACCAATAACGAATTTGGTTTTGACTACCTCCGCGATAACATGGTGCATCATCCCGACGAAATGGTGCAGCGTAAGCACCACTACGCCATGGTGGATGAAGTGGATAGCGTGTTGATTGATGACGCCCGTACGCCGCTTATTATATCGGGTCCCGTATCGCGCGGGGACGAGCAACATTTTCATGCTCTGAAGCCACGTATAGAAAAACTGCTTGAGGCGCAAAAGCGAATTACGAACCATAGCCTTACCGAAGCCAAAAAACTGATTGCCGCCGGGAAAACCGATAAGGATAACGGTGGTTTATATCTTTACCGCGCGTTCAGGGGATTGCCGAAAAACACTGCGTTAATCAAGTTTCTTAGTGAAGAGGGGAACAGGCAAATCCTGCAGAAATCTGAAAACTATTTTATAGGCGAGCAGCAGCGTAATATGCCCAAGGTTGATGTGGAATTGTTTTTCGCTATTGATGAAAAGAACAATAGCGTTGACCTTACGGAAAAAGGAATTGCACTGATAACAGGGGCGGGCGAAGACCCCAATTTCTTTATCCTCCCCGACATAGGAACTGAATTAGCCGAAATAGAAAAATTAGAAATAACCGCCGAAGAGAAAACCGCGCGTAAAGATACCCTGCTACAGGACTATGCAACCAAGGCAGACCGCATTCATTCCGTGCAGCAACTGCTGAAAGCATATACCCTGTTTGACAAAGATGTGGAATATGTGGTAATGGAAGGCAAGGTGAAAATAGTGGATGAGCAGACGGGACGCATACTCGACGGGCGCCGCTATAGCGATGGCTTACACCAGGCGATAGAAGCAAAAGAAAATGTGGAAGTGGAAGCCGCCACGCAAACCTTCGCAACCGTTACGCTCCAGAATTATTTCCGCATGTATCATAAGCTCGCCGGTATGACGGGAACAGCGGAAACCGAAGCGGGAGAATTCTGGCAAATCTATAAGCTGGATGTAGTTACCATTCCTACGAATGTGCAGGTAATTCGTAAAGACGAACAAGACCTTGTTTATAAAACCAAGCGGGAAAAATATAAAGCGGCTATTGATGAAATAGAAGCATTGCGGGAAAAAGGACGACCTGTGCTGGTGGGTACTACATCGGTAGAGGTGTCTGAATTACTGAGCAGGATGCTGCAGCAGAAAAAAATACCGCACAATGTATTGAACGCCAAACAGCACGCCCGTGAGGCGCAGATAGTTGCCGAAGCAGGACTGCCCGGCACCATAACCATCGCCACAAACATGGCAGGACGCGGTACGGATATAAAACTCGGACCGGGTGTAAAAGAAGCAGGCGGGCTTGCCATCATGGGTACGGAACGCCACGAAAGCCGCCGTGTTGACCGCCAGTTACGCGGTCGTGCGGGACGCCAGGGAGACCCCGGAACTTCGGAGTTTTTTGTATCGCTTGAAGACGACCTGATGCGCCTGTTCGGTTCGGAACGTATTGCTTCGCTTATGGATAAAATGGGGCATAAGGAAGGCGAGGTATTGCAGCACGGCATGATTTCAAAATCCATTGAGCGTGCGCAGAAAAAGGTGGAAGAAAACAACTTCGCGATCCGTAAAAACCTGCTAGAGTATGACGATGTAATGAATGCGCAGCGCGATGTAATATACAAGCGCCGCAGCCATGCTCTTTTCGGCGACCGCCTTTCCATAGACCTTGATAATGCAATGTTTCACGTATGCTCGGGAATTGCAGACCAATTTGAAGAAAGCAGGGATTTTGAAGCATTCCGGCTGGAAGTGATGAAGCACCTGATGATAGAGCCCGAGCAGAATGCGGAAGAGTTTAAGACTGTGAATATGGCTACCGTTGGTGAAAATCTCTACCACCAGGTAAAAGATTTCTACAACCGTAAAATAACCGCCTTACAGCAACAAATGCTGCCTACACTCAGCCAGATATTTAAAGACAACGGCGACAGGATAGATAATATCGTTATCCCGTTTACAGATGGTGTGAAAGGGATGCAGCTCTATGTGAAGTTAGAGGATGCTGTGAAGCAGGAAGCGCGACCCGTGACACAAACCCTCGAAAAAAATATTACCCTCAGCATGATAGACGAAGGATGGAAAGACCACCTCCGCGCTATGGACGACCTGCGCCAATCGGTGCGCATGGCTTCATACGAACAAAAAGACCCGTTGCTGATTTATAAGTTCGAGGCATTCAATTTGTTCAAACAAATGCTGCTCGAAACCAACCGCAACATTATATCCTTCCTGCTGCGTGCAGGCATACCCGCACAGGAGCCGCCGCCGCAAGCCGCAAGAATGCCCCAGCCCCGTACCGACATGAGCAGGATGAACCTGAACAAATCGGAAGTGGATGCCGCCGGGCAGGATTATGCCGCAGATGAAAGCGATGTATATAACGGTCAGGGACAGGACACCGCCGTAAAGCGCGCACCCATACATGCAGCCCCAAAGATTGGCAGAAACGACCCATGCCCCTGCGGGAGCGGGAAGAAGTATAAGAATTGCCATGGGAAGGGAGGGGTGTAAGGGATGCCTATGGGTTATTGTCTGTTATTTTCCCTTGTATCGGCAGGGGTAATAATGCTTACTTAATCGTATAACCAGGTTTATTAGGATGCATGGGATTGGACATTAGCTTTTGCGTGGCTGGATGTACTACCAAATCCAATTCTTCCATCGGCAATGCACCCAGCAATGTTTCATTACCTATTACCAATGCCCCTACAAAACAAAACCTGTTTTCAAAGTCCACACGAACAGGTCCCACATAAGGCACCTGGTGCGACGTGCCATCAGCTATTACAACAGGTCGCCTGTCCAACTCTTCTAATTCTAACTGGTAAGCAACAGACTGCGGAATACAAAGCATCAATGCCCCTGTGTCCACTAATGAGTTTAATTCAACTGGTTTTAATGAAGGTAAACGGGGATTGCTGAGTTTTATGATGGAATAGGTTAAGCCCATAGATTATACTTTAATGCAAATGTAAGCCTTAATCTTAAATTGATTATAGTGGGTGCAGGATGTCGTCGCCAAACACATGAGTATAATAGTCCGGTATATCTCAATTTGCACACTCAAAACCTATTTTCCCCCATTTTTGACTTTTGCCCCAGACTTTTCTAACTTTGTAGTAATATCAATAGTATGAAAAATAACAAATTCAATATTGCCATTGCCGTAGGGCTTATATTAATGGTCGGCATCGCGCGCATCGTCAACCACGAAATGCACTTATATAATTTTGCTCCTATAGGGGCGCTCGGCTTGTTTTGCGGCGCTGTGATAAAAGATAAACGGATTGCGTTTTCTCTTGCCATATTTGCGCAGCTTCTTGGCGATATTTATATTTCTTTGTTTACTCAATGGCAGGGCTTTTATGGAATAGAGCAGGTATTTGTTTATGCCGCTTTGCTCTTGGTAGCCCTGCTTGGTTCACAAATGGGGCAGCCCCGTTCGTGGAAGGTGTTGGGCTATACCCTCGCAGGCTCTACAATTTTTTTCATCGTCAGCAACTTCGGAGTATGGCTCTCTATTGAGTTCGGCAAAGTTGATTTATTCCATTATGGCAGAGGTTTTCAAGGGCTGGTCAATACTTATGTCAACGCAATACCCTTCTTTAAAAATACATTGGCGGGCGACCTTGCGGGAAGTGTTTTATTGTTTGGGGCTTATTACCTGCTGCAGTTGGGGTTTTCACGCAAGTTGCAGAAAGCGAGCGTTTAATAAAAGGTTTTACCCACCGCCGATGGCGGGGTAAACACAAAGAATACAAGGGAAAAGCACAAAGAACACGAAGTCCAAAATTCACATTTTTCTCACGGAGTATTATACCGCCACTTGCAACAATTCCATAGCTTCTGCAGCTATAAAAAAACTCCCTGTTATCAGTAGCGCATCGTCATCCTGCATCTTAGCTTTGGCGTCTGTTAAAGCGTCTGTTACACTTGCGTAAACATTACCGGTCAATCCTTGTTTTTCGGCAATAGCTTTTAGCTCATTTGATGGTAATGCTCTCGGCATGTTTGCCTGGCAGAAATAATAAACGGCATCTTTCGGAAAATAGGACAATGCTTCCACTACATCCTTATCCTTTACAAAACCTGTGATGATATGTTTGGTAGTGGCAGGTACGTATTGCCATTGCTGCATAACCTCTTTTAGTCCCGCCGGATTGTGCGCTACATCGCAAATAATGACGGGCTGCTCCTGCAATATTTCCCACCTGCCTTGTAAGCCGGTTAATTGTTTCACCCTTGACAGCACAGGCAATGTATAAGGCAAAGAAATTGGGAATCCTTGAGAAGAAAGCAATTCTATGGCGGTGAGTACTGTTTTGATATTGTGTTGCTGGTAATTGCCAAGCAGATCGGTACGTATGTCATAGATTTCCCGCTTTGCTTTATTCACAGCTTTGAAGTATTGGTATTTTGCATCCTGCCTAACGCGCACCATATCCCACAAGGCATCGGCATAATAGATAGTGGTGTGATTGTGAAAAGCATGTTCAAAAAATACACGCTCCGTTTCATCACTCTGCTCGCCAACCAGCACAGGCACGCCCGGCTTGATAATGCCCGCTTTTTCAGCCGCTATCAGTTGCAGGGTGTCGCCCAATATATCCTTGTGGTCGTAACTGATATTGGTGATAATGGAAAGCAGCGGCGTAATGATATTGGTGCTGTCTAATCTGCCCCCCAAACCTGTTTCTATAACGGCAATATCTACTTTCTCTTCCGCGAAAGCTACAAAAGCCATAGCCACCGTTATCTCAAAAAATGAGGGCTGCACCTCCTCGATAAGAGCGTTATTTTTTTCCACAAAGTCCACCACCCACTCCTTACTTATGGGTTTGCCATCAATGCGGATGCGCTCCCTGAAATCAATTAAATGAGGCGAAGTATATAGCCCCGTTTTGTAGCCTGCATGTTGCAATGTGGCTGATAAAGCATGGCTGGTACTGCCTTTCCCGTTCGTTCCCGCTATGTGTACGGATTTGAATTTTTGATGGGGACTATCCAAAGCGGCACACAGCTTACGGATATTGGTGAGGTCGTGCCTGATGGCATCTTTGCCTATCCTTGAAAACACCGGGAGGCGCTCATATAAATATTCTACAGTACGTTCGTAACTCAATGTTGCGCCCATGAATATCAGGAACGTGTTTTAAAAATGATGGTAACATCGCCCGACTGTTCGGGTTCTCCCCCTTCGGCTTTGCTGAAATGCGCCTTCCTCAGCTTGTCTATTGCAATTTCCTCAAGCTGGTGGCTGGATGCCCTCTTGACACTCAGGATAGTGATATTGCCATTCTTATCTACGGTAACGTGTATTACCACAATGCCGCCTTCATGAAATTCAGCTTCAAATTTGTCCGGGCTTATCTGCCTGCCCCTGATGGTGGCGTTCATACCGCCAGTGCCGCTGCCCGGAGCGCCTGTATAGGCGCTTGCCCCCGGTGTGCCATTAGGAACGCCCCTATCGCCGTCGCCTGTTTTATCCCCTTCATTAGTGCCGGGTGCATTTTGCATCGCGGTGTTGCCTCCCATACCTTTATCGCCCTTGTAAACATAGCGCGGCTGCCGTTGCGCCTGGCTATTTTCAGTATTCGGGTTTTCATTTTTTTTCTTCCCCGAATTATTTACGGTAGGGGCTTCCGCATCTGATGATTGCATCATATCCTTGGGCAGGCTTACTGCATGTGAGGTATTCTTATAAACAACAGTCGCCTGGTATTCCGCCGGGTCTTCTTTCGACATGGGCTGGTCGGTACCGCTGCCATTATCGCTTGTGCCAAGATTCACCTCCATACCCGTATCCTCTGTAGCCACCGTTACCGGCAGCGTATAATGCCACAGAAAAAAAAGCAGGAACAACAGCGCATGGATTCCTATAGTCCACGAAAGCGCTTTTATGTTGATGGCAGGTTGCTGGGGTATTTGTCGTTGTAATGCAATCACGCAATAAAATTACTAAAAGTTTAAAAATGCGGGGGGTTTAATTGTGTTAAAGTTGTTTTGCGTGGAAAATGAACAACAAAGGAACGTTATAAATAGGCAAATTGACTATTGTCGCTTAATGAATTTGCCCTTATATTTTTTATTATCTCCGTCAATTGTAATGAAATAAGTGTCTGCCTGCAGGGAAGTAATATTTATAGTTGTAAAAGGACCGTTGAGCGCTTGTTGTAAGACTAATTGCCCGGCACTATTGATGATGGAGCAGGAATGATAAGTAGTTACAAAGGTGTGAATGACCAGTTTGTCATTAGATGGGTTTGGATAGATTGTTATGTCGTCATTAGATTGAGCAAACGCTGAGACGTTTGTGGTGGAATCGACAGTAATAACGATTGACGATTCGGCATATCCGCATGAATTAGCAAGACCTAATGTTATAGTAACTAATCCCATTGTAACTCCTGTAAGAATTTGGTTAAAATATGGATAACTACCTGAATTACTTAAGACAGCATTCCCATTACTGGCAGACCATTCTGGAAAAAATGCTGTAGTGGTATCCATTAAGATAATGGTATTGCCAACGCCCACCTTCACTGCAGATGCTACTATTGGTATGGCTGTAGGCGTAGCAGTTACTGTTACTAATTCACGGGCTGTATCTGAATCGCAGCCGTTGGTAGCAATATTAATTATAGTATCTTCTCCTGCATGATTACCATAGACATACTCATCACCGGAACTTAAAGAAGCATTGTCATTTGTCGCATACATATATGTCGTATACGCAAAACTCGCTACCCCGTCTCCGCCATTAACAAAAATGCTGCCACCAGTGCATAAAGGCGCATAAGTGTAAGGATTTCCTAAAACAAAACCTGCATCGGGGAATGGATTAATCACGATTATTTTTGAAGCCACACTTGAGCCACATACGTTAGTAACTATATAAAAAATAGTATCTACCGAATAGGTTACCCCATACTCAGTATATCCCTCGGAAACTCCTGTTACTAATCCTGAATCAACCATTGCATTTGTATTGCCTGCACTCCATGCGCCACCTGATACGGAATCAAATAATGTTATGGTTGAACCTACACAAACGTTATTTGAGCCTGTAATTATTCCCGTAGCAGGTGTATCCTGAACCGTAATAATGATACTGTTAGAAGTAGCTAAAATGGTATCGCCTGTAATACTCGTCAGCAGGCATTGAACAGTATCATCATTTGCAAGAGTATCAGTCGTGAATACGGAACTATCAATGCCAGTGTTTATTCCATTTAACCTCCACCTGAAATGAGGAGATGATGTTCCAGATAATGTATCAGTAAAATATACCGTTGTTCCATTACAAATTGTAGTTGCCGAAGCATAGATATGAATGGATATTTGTGCCCGGGTTAATAGAGGGAATAATAGTAAAATGAGAAATATCTTTTTCATACTGTGAATCATTTATTTAATCTGCCGACAGTATTTGCGCATTAAAGGTAACAAAATAGTTATAAAGCGCCGGTTTAATCCACCTGCTTTATCCCTTATCTTTGCACCTCATTTTTTAAATAATGCAACAATCGCTTACCAACGAACAACTAATAGCAGTTGCCGATGAATTCGGTGTGCCGGTCTATGTTTATCATGCGGAGAAAATCGCGGAGCAGTATCAAAAACTAACTGCCGCGTTTCAAGAGCATCCTACCCGGTTCTTTTATGCCTGCAAGGCGCTTACCAACATCAATATCCTTAAATACCTGAAAACGCTTGGCGCAAACCTTGATTGCGTAAGCATCAACGAAGTGAAGCTCGGGCTGAAATGCGGGTTTGAACCTAAGCAGATTCTGTTTACCCCCAACTGTGTTGACCTCGACGAAATCATTGAAGCCAAAAACCTCGGCGTTAATATCAATATCGACAACATCTCAATACTGGAGCAATTCGGTAATCGTTTCGGAAGCTCTTATCCGATATGCATTCGTATCAATCCGCATATAGATGCAGGGGGTAATTATAAAATATCTACCGGGCATATCGATAGCAAATTTGGTATATCAATCCACCAGATGCGCCACATAGAACGTATTGTTAAAAAAACGGAACTGCATGTACAGGGGCTGCACATACACACCGGCAGCGAAATAAAAGATATAGACGTATTTATACAAGGGTTGGAAATCATGTTTGACATTGCCGAACATTTCGACAGGCTTGAATTTATTGACCTCGGCAGCGGGTTTAAAGTACCTTACAAAGAAGGTGACTACGGCACAGATGTTGTTTCGCTTGGTGAAAAGCTTACCCGTGCTGTAAAGGAATTTGAAAGCAACGGCAACCGAAAACTGGAAATATGGTTTGAACCGGGTAAGTATTTGGTGAGTGAATCCGGCTACTTTATTGTAGAAGCCAGTGTGCTTAAACAAACAACGGCTACCGTATTTGCGGGAGTCAATTCGGGTTTTAACCACCTCATACGCCCCATGTTTTACGAAGCCTACCACCGTATTACAAACATATCAAACCCCAAAGGGGCGGAGCGTATTTACACCGTTGTAGGAAACATCTGCGAAACAGACACATTCGCATGGGACAGGGTGCTTAATGAAGTGCGTGAAGGCGATTATCTTGTATTTCACAATGCAGGCGCTTACGGATTTGAGATGAGCAGCAACTTCAATTCCCGCCTCAAGCCCGCCGAAGTGATGGTGAAAGACGGGAGTGCATTTTTGATACGGGAGCGTGATGTTTTTGAAGATTTGTTGCGGAATCAGGTGGAGGTATTGTAATCATCCCCAACATTGCTACAACACAGATAAAACGTAATTAACCGTAACTTTGCAGCATACATGGTATTTGATTTACCCGTAATGGAAGAACGAGTGAAGCCGCACCAGATTACGGCATTACATATTTTAGTGGCATTGGCGCTGTGTATCTGCGGCGCGCTCTTCTTTTTTATGTCGCTGCTGTTTGCTTATACCCTTTATAAAGATGTGTCTGAGCCGGTTTTAAGGCAGGTGAAATGGGAGGGGGTAGCTATAATCTTCGCCGGTATTTTATTGTTTGCAATCATAATTACTAAGCATAAATGGCTGCTTCAACCTAAAATAAACACCCGCTTCAGGATTGTAGAATTACTCATAATGCTTGCACTTGCCGGTTATTCTGTTGCAAACCATTTAACAGCCTCTGCTGTTACTTTCGGCATATTGAGCGCTACCCTGGTATTTGCGGTTTTATGGGAAACAAAGGGAAAAAACCCATTGGCAGTGCGTATAGATGATGAAGGCATTAAGCCCCCTGCAGGCTTAAAGAGAAGATTTATTGAATGGCACGAGATAGAAACTGTTTTGCTGCGATATGGAACACTTTCCGTAAATTGTGTAGATAACCACTTACTTCAGTGGAATATTAGCAATACAGATGTTGACGGTGAAATACTAGAAGCATTTTGTAACACGCGCATAGAAGAGAATAAGAGCAAACGAGTAAATGATTGGTAATAGAGATTTTAATCATTAACCATTAACCATTGATAATTAACCATTAATTGAAAACTCCATACATACTATACTCCGACGGGAAAGGAAATATTTTTGAAGACACGTCTTTATACAGCGTAGGACGTTCCGGTTGGGATGCTGTGCCTGTGCCGGAGGACGAATGGATTTTGTTGCCCGATGGCGGCTCATTATATGAACTGCCGGGAAGAAAGGGAATCGGTATTGATGTTGTAACAGGGGAGATGCGCCTCTGCGATAAAGGTTGGGCTGTTGCCGCTTTTATACCGCCGGCACATACGGGTTTCTATCTTGCCGCTTATGAGGCAATGCCTGACGCACCGACCTTGCCGCTTTTCTGCTATACTGCCGCGGGCTGGTTAAATAACCAATTTTATGTACCCGCCACACGAATAGAGCGCGACATAAGGCAGGATTGCAGTGGCTACGACCAAAGTAAAGTAGAGGCAGGAGTGGAACGTTTGCTCAAAGCATATCCCCACAATAGATTAGTGAAACATCTTGGCGAAAATTGTGCGCTTACCTATCATTGTCCTGCCGCGAGAAATTATTTCCTTGGCAGGTGGGAGTGTCCTGTTCCGTCGTCGCCGGCTTGTAATGCCAATTGCATCGGTTGCATTTCTTTCCAGCCCGAAGATGAGACAATTGTATCCACGCAAGACAGACTCTCTTTTAAACCTACTGCCGCCGAGATCGTGGAATTTACGGTACCACATCTTGAAACTGCACCCTATCCTATTGTGAGCTTCGGGCAGGGATGCGAGGGTGAGCCGCTGCTGATGTGGGAAACCATCCGCGAAGCCATCATAGAGATACGCAAGCATACCCCCAAGGGCAGCATCAACATCAACACAAACGGGAGCAAACCAGCTGCTGTGGAAGCATTAATGAAAGCAGGCTTGAATAGTATCCGCGTAAGCACCAATTCAGCAAGGGCGGATGTCTATACCAAGTATTACCAGCCCAATAACTACCGTTTTGAAGACATCGTAGAAAGCCTGAGGGTAGTACGTAACAACGGAGGCTGGACGTCCATTAATTACTTCGTGTTCCCCGGCATGACTGACAGCATTGCAGAATTTGACGCCCTGTGCGAACTGATAAACAGTACCGGACTGAACATGATTCAATGGCGCAATTTCAATATAGACCCCGACTGGTACCTCGGCAAAATGGGCATCACCGACACCGGCGAATGTATGGGCGTGAAAAATATGATGCAGCTACTCCGCGAAGAATTTCCGGAATTAAAATTCGGTTATTTCAATCCTCCTGTGGAGCGGATGAAGAATTATGAGGTGGGGTTTGCGCACTAAAAAACAAGACTTTACGACCACTGACAATAACAGTTATTTCACCCTGTTTTTCCATTTATCTGGGCTAATAGCCGCATGATGAACAGCTATTATAATAATTGTATCATTTTCTATGAAGTAATGAACTGCGTAAGGAAAAACTTTAAGGTTTGCGATACGAACATTTTTATATCGCAATGTATGTGAATAAGGAGTAGTCCTTATTTGTTCTACTGAGAACTTTAGCTGTTGTGTAAATTTTAAAGGTAAATCAAGATTATATTGCCTATACCAATCACGTGCAGAAGATATATCGCTGTATGCTGATGGAAGTATCCGTACTTTATAGCGCTTCATCTTCTAATCAAGCTTACTTTCTATTTCATCCCAATCGAGCGTTTGCTCAGGCGCTGCCTGATATTCCGATAATCTTGAGTCAATCAATGTTTTTTGCCATTTAGGAATATCGAGGTGTAATTTTTCCGCTACTTGTTCCCAATCATCAATAGGCAGAAATACACCTAACGGATTACCCATATTGTCGAATGTATATTGAGGATTGATTTTCATAACAAACAAAGTTAAGATTTTTTCAGCAAACTATTCCCCCACTAATCATTCAACTTCAACACCGCCAAAAACGCTTCCTGCGGCACCTCAACGTTACCTATTTGTCGCATACGCTTCTTCCCTGCTTTTTGTTTTTCAAGCAACTTGCGCTTCCGGGAAATGTCGCCGCCATAACATTTTGCGGTTACATCCTTGCGCATGGCAGATATGTTTTCGCGGGCTACAATTTTCGCTCCTACGGCTGCCTGTATGGCAATGAGGAATTGCTGGCGCGGTACAAGTTCTTTGAGTTTGCTGCAAAGCTTGCGTCCGAAATCCTGCGCACGGCTGCGGTGTATCAATGCGCTCAATGCATCCACCTGGTCGCCGTTGAGCAGTATATCCATTTTTATGATGTCGCTGAGGCGGTAGTCGAGAGGATGGTAATCAAACGAAGCATAACCCCGTGTACATGATTTCAGCTTGTCATAAAAGTCGAACACTATTTCGGCAAGGGGCAATTCAAATATAAGTTCTACCCGTGTGGAGGTAAGATAATGCTGGTTAATGAGGAGGCCGCGCTTGTTGAGGCACAGGCTCATGATGTTGCCGATATATTCGGGCAGGGTGATGATTTGCGCGCGGATGAATGGCTCCTCGATACGGTCCAATCGGCTGGGGTCGGGCATTTCGCTCGGATTGTTCACGATGATAGGTATATCTTTATCGCGTGTGGTGTATGCCTTAAAGCTCACGTTGGGAACAGTGGTAATTACCGTTTGATTAAACTCCCGCTCCAATCTCTCCTGTATGATTTCCATGTGGAGCATACCGAGAAAACCGCAGCGAAAACCAAAACCCAATGCCTGAGATGTTTCAGGCTCGAAAGTTAGCGATGCGTCATTGAGCTGTAGTTTATCCATACAATCGCGCAACTCTTCAAAATCATCGGTTTCTACGGGAAAGATGCCGGCAAATACCATCGGCTTCACTTCTTCAAATCCGTGTACTGCTTCAGTACTTGGATTGCTGACCAATGTAAGCGTATCACCAACCTTTACCTCTTTCGCATTTTTTATCCCGGTGATGATGTAGCCCACATCGCCGGTCTTCAATTCCTGTTTCGGAAGAAGGGCTATTTTTCGTACCCCTATTTCGTCCGCAAAATATTCGTTCCCGGTATAGATGAATTTTACCTTATCGCCTTTTTTCATGCTGCCACTGAATATCCGGAAATAAGCGATAATGCCGCGAAATGAGTTGAACACGCTATCGAATATCAATGCCTGTAGCGGCGAATCAGGGTCGTCTTTGGGAGCGGGTATTCGCTCAATGATAGCCGTCATAATTTCCTGCACACCAATACCCGTTTTTGCGCTTGCCAGTATAATATCCTCAGGTTTGCATCCTACCAGTTCCACGATTTGGTCGGTTACTTCCGGTATCATGGCGCCATCCATATCTATCTTGTTGATAATGGGAATTATCTGAAGGTCGTTGTCAAGTGCGAGATAAAGGTTGGATATGGTTTGCGCCTGTATGCCCTGCGTTGCGTCCACCAACAGCAAAGCACCTTCGCAGGCTGCCAGCGCCCGCGACACCTCATAAGAAAAATCCACATGCCCGGGAGTATCAATAAGGTTCAGTGTATATTCTTTCCCCTTGTATGGATAGTCCATCTGAATAGCATGGCTCTTGATAGTGATTCCTTTTTCACGTTCCAGGTCCATATCATCCAGCACCTGCGCCTGCATATCCCGTTCGGAAATGGTATGGGTAAATTCCAAAAGACGGTCTGCCAGCGTACTCTTACCGTGGTCAATATGAGCTATAATACAGAAATTACGAATGTTTTGCATATCAAAATTAAGGAGTGCAAAGCTACTTTATTTAGGGCGTATATGGTTGAATTTAGTAAAAGGCTACACTTTCATACCCATTTCAGCATAAAATCCCCTTAATACACATGCTGCCCCCCGTTAATAGCATAGTTAGCCCCGGTAATAAAACTTGCATTTTTGGATGCAAGAAAAGACACGAGATGGGCTATTTCTTCTGTACCGCCGAGCCTGCCTATAGGAATTTCAGCAACAATTTTATTCCTGATTTCCTCGGGTACCGCCATTACCATATCGGTAGCAATATAGCCCGGTGAAATAGTGTTGATGGTAATTCCTTTTTTCGCTACTTCCATAGCAAGTGTTTTCGTGAAGCCGTGCATGCCTGCTTTTGCAGCAGAATAATTAGCCTGCCCGAATTGTCCCTTCTGCCCGTTTACGGAAGATATGTTGATGACCCTGCCGTATTCCTGTTCTATCATCTGGTTGATGACA
>Ga0207047_1025_pt1 | contig 38379 bp, 55 predicted proteins | sample Alteio_BWMinCont_67_FD_153302 | JGI IMG/M metagenome (GOLD analysis project Ga0207047, IMG submission 153302) | Enriched cells from forest soil in Barre Woods Harvard Forest LTER site, Petersham, Massachusetts, United States -... | ecosystem: Environmental > Terrestrial > Soil > Temperate forest >...
ATGCGCAATGTTCCCGCATTCCTCGTGCGGCTCATAACCGGGGTTTGTTCCTCAGCGCACCTGGAGCATTGGTGCATGATGCTGCGCGAAATGGCGGGGCGCAGGGAGATGCTGAAACTCCGCAACTCAGGAACTAAAAACGGAGATTTGTTCGACGAAGCAAAAGAAATTGAAGAAACACTGAAGCGGATTTTGGATATTAAATCGTCAGACACATGGCAGCATATTGCAGAAGTAGCGGTAAGAGCGGAACGCCGCATGTCTGAAAAAACACCCGACGCCACACCCGGCATCACTACCACCTATGCACAGCTCGACCGCACAAACGGCGGCTTCAGACCCGGCAACCTCATAGTCATTGCCGCGCGCCCCAGCGTAGGCAAAACAGCCTTTGCGGGCGGGCTTGCCACAGAGCAGGCGAAGCAAGGCTACAGACCCGGATTCATCACCCTCGAGATGAACAGCGAAGATATTTTTGACCGCATATTAAGTGCGCAATCCGATGTCATGCACTACAAAATAGACCGCAACATCATGAACAACGAACACGACCGCAACCGTGTCTATGAAACCATTATGAACCTTGCAAAACTCCCCATATATTTCAGCGACAAAACAAACATCAACCTCCACGACATACGCGGCAAAGCAGAGCGGCTCATCAAAAAACATGGCTGCGACATTCTCTACATCGACTACCTGCAACTTGTAGAACCCGAAAGCGCCAAAGGCAAAACCCGCGAGCAGGAAGTAGCTCAAATCAGCCGCGGACTGAAACAACTTGCCATGACACTGCAAATACCCATAGTGCTGCTGGCGCAACTCAACCGCGAATATGAAAAAGACAAAACCGGCGACAAAAAACCCAAGCTCCACCACCTGCGCGAATCCGGCAGCATCGAGCAGGATGCCGACGGCGTACTCATGCTCTACCGCGACTGGAAGTCAGACATAAAAACAAACCCCACCACCGGCGAAAGCACCGAACACGAAGCCGACCTCCTCATCCGCAAATGGCGCAACGGCACCACCTTCGAAATGAAAATCGGCTTTGAACCCGAAATGATGCGCTTCCACGACCTCCCCGACCAAAATTTTGTCCCCGCAAAAATCCCCACCCGCACGATTCGTATTGACAGAATAAAAGAACCCCCGGTAATGAAGAAAGGAGTAGGCGAGGGGAGTGATAACAGTGGGCTGCCGTTTTAGCGGGGGAAGAATTTTTTGTTGCAAACAGTACAGCTTCGATTGTGCATAGTTGCTGCCAGCCCCGCCAAAGGCGGTGGTGGCACTCCGTTCGCCAGTTAGCTCCTTGAGCAACTTTGTATATAATATGGAGAAAACAACAGCATGGCAAACGCGTAAGATTTATAAACCCGAAGGGTTGGAATTATTGTAGAAATTTTGTTCAAAAATGTACCAAAACCCTGAAAGGGTGAAATTATCTTGTAATTTAATGGTATCTAATTTTTAGCTGTTGGTCTTTTCGCTTTTTTTTATTCTTTCTTCGTATTGTCATTCCCGGTAGCCGCTGCTTGCATGCGACCGGGTTTTGTTTTTTTAGTATATCTTTTCCAATTGGTCGCTGTGTCCATCCATGTGCAAGCTCCGCTTGCGCCCTTCTCTTTAGGGTTATCCTGTTAACCCGCCCTCATCTATAAATTTTATGCACGATAGACTTGTCATGTATAAAAAAATGACTTATCTTTACATGATAAAGAGTTCATTTATAAATAGCGTACATGAAGAAAGCCACCAAAACATCTACAGGAAAGCCATTTAATGACTTGCCATTCTTACCACCTGCAAAGGAAAAGATTGAAACAATAAATGTATTACGACAATTGGTTAAATCGTCTGTGGCGTTGGCTGAATTAAAAGGGCTTGCCAACACATTGCCTAACCCGGATATTCTTTTGAATGCCATCATCCTGAAAGAAGCGCGGGCAAGCTCTGAAATTGAAAATGTTATAACCACGCAGGATAAACTATACCAGGCATTATCCGCCAAAAGCACGCAAACGGATTCTGCAACAAAGGAGGTGCTTCGCTATCGTGAAGCCGCCCTGTTTGGGTTTGATTTTATCCGGAAGAAAGGGTTTTTAAATACGAATGCCATCATTCAAATTCAAAAAGTATTGGAAGAAAATAATGCCGGTATCCGTAAACTACCGGGCACCGCATTAAAGAACGCGGCAACAGGCAAGGTTATCTATACACCGCCTGACGATCATAACATCATACTCCGGCTAATGAAAAACCTGGAAGAATACCTCAATGAAGAAAACGATATTCCTCCACTCATTAAGTTGGCGGTCCAGCATTACCAGTTCGAAAGTATCCATCCGTTTTACGATGGCAATGGACGTACAGGCAGAATTATAAATGTTCTATACCTCATCCTTCATAACCTGCTGCAAAAACCTGTTCTTTATTTAAGCGCTTATATCATTGATAACAAAGCGGACTATTACAGGCTATTGCAGGAAGTGCGTACAAAAGATGATTGGGAAGAATGGATATTATATATTTTAAAAGGGATTGAACAGACTGCAAAACAGACCATTAACCAGGTTCAGGCAATAAAAAAACTCTTTATAAAAACACAGGAAAAAATAAAGCGTGAAAATGATAAATCATTCAACAAAGAATTACTGGAACTATTATTTGAACAACCTTATTGCAAAATTGATTACGTGATTGACCGCCTTAAAATTTCCAGGCTCACTGCATCTAAATATCTCAAACAACTGGAAAAATCAGGAATATTACGCTCCAAACGAGTTTGGAAAGAAACCTTGTATATCAATACTGAGCTTTTTGATTTGCTTAAAAAGTGAACAAACTAAAACTCCATTTGCGCCTCCTTCTTCTTTAGCGTTAATCTTCCCTCATCTATAAATTTTATGCATGACAGACTTGTCATGTATAAAAAATGGCATTATCTATACATGATAAAGCGTTCGGTTTATAAACATCCCCCTCGTCGCCCTACTGTAACGGGTTATTTAGAAACATTAGTGAAACAAGATGTTCTGAAATCCATAAAAATAGGAAGAGAGAATTATTACATAAATCATAAACTCATGGACTTTCTTACAAAACCTTAATGTAAAGATTTTGCCTAAAATCTTTACATGTTCTGCCCAAGTGTAAAAAATCTTTACATTACGTTTCCTCCTCTCATTCCTAAATCACCTAAATAAGCACCTAAAAAAGCCGAAAATATCTTATTTCACAAAAAAATCGTGAATAAGCATAATCAAATGTTCTTAAATCATGTTTTTTGCACGGAATAGCTATAAGTGAATTTTCGCAAATGCAGTGGTCGCGTTTACAATCATTTTATAATCATCCGCGCACATCATAATCGTCTGCGGTATCTGTGTTCTATTCGCTCCCCCACCTCACACCATATCCATATTCGCGTTTTGTTCTTTTGTCCAGTGCGCAACTTTGGCGTGATAACTGGCTGCGATTGCGTTGAACTCTTTTCTTATTCTTCTTTTTTTATCAGGGGGCACATACAGAAGAATGCGGTTGCGCTCTTTGATACACTGTTCGCTAATGTCTTTAATACTAATGGGGTTGTTCCCGATCGAATCCAATACGATTTTCTTGAACCATATAGACATCTCGCAATATGCATGGTAGTAATTTAAAAGTTCTCCGTCTTTTATATCATGCACTCTTTTTTGCATAACACAAAAATAGTTGATCGGTCATGCTGTCTGTTACATAAGATTGGCGATAAGTTATATTATTCACGGGTTTATCGCTTCTACATTGTCATTCCCTTAACTTTAGAATGGGTAACTTTAGATATGTCACTTTACTTTCTGTTATTGCAGTTCAATATGTATCTCAATTCACTTAAACCTTTTTTCATCACAGGCGTATCTACGGGGGCATTTAAAGCACACAAATTCCGTAAACGATTAGCTTTATTCCTTACAGTGATGATGCATGTGAATCAATAACAAAGCGGCTTTCCATTCTACGTTAAGACTCTCCTAAATTCCTTTGGCACAATTATTTATTTGTGTAGATATTGATAGTTATAAAGTCAAACCTATTTAAAAATGAAAAGTTGTTTCAGAATATTCAAACTTTTAGCTGTGGAGGGTCAAATGTGCCTGAAGGAAGCAGTTATGGAAGATAAGCAGGTATTCAAATACCACGACGGGAAGGGCGATTTCAAAAGCTATACGGATGCACACATTTGGCTGCATGGTTTATCAACCTTAAGAGGGCAATTTGTAATTTTAGAAGTATTTGAAAAAAAACACTAAAATTGAAATATTGCTTGTAATTTTTTGCCGTTGCCGAAACCCCTTTACTTAATTTTCTCTATCACCAGATTAATCACCTCTATCAGGATTAGCACTATGATGATTATTTCAAGCATATAGCTGCTGCGGTATTGCATGATGTCTTTGAACAGTTCAAAATTTTCTTTGATGATTTGCAGGCTTTCCTGTATCTGCCGGAAGCGTACTTGTAAATCGAAAGTTTTCTTTAGCCCGAGGTCAATTTTATTGAGGTTCTCATCTTCCCATGTTTCGGGCGGGGAGTCGAAAATGTAAAGGTTTTCGGATATGCTGCTTTTCAGGCTCAGGGTGCGCCCGATATATTTCTTCAGGTTTCTTCCCGAAATATATAGCTTCCCCTTCTTTTCCAGGTGCTGGGTTTGAAGGTTGGTTTCAAGCAATAGGTTAGTAGTTACTTCATAATAATAATCCAGCGCCACCGATTGCGAAACATTGAGCATAATAAGCCGGAAAACATCAGTATTAGGGCTCGTTATTTCTATTTTATTATACCCGAATGTGATTTCTTTAGCACCGGTATATATCTCAAATTCTTCACTCAGCTTTGCTTCTGAAAAGTTTCTGCAAAAGGGCATGATAAACCGGATGAACTCTGATATTTTAATCTCATCATAATTGAGGAAGGTAACAACCCCATATTTAAAAACATAAAGAAATTTATCAGAATCGATAGCATAAAAAATCTCGTCGGTATCAGAATAATGCGCGGGTGCCTTAAAGCTGTTTTTGAAGGCTTTGATATCTATGCTGTCGGCTATCTGGTAGGCTAATACTTTCATACTGTACTATAAAATTAGCGAAAAATAAATGATGTGGGGGTTGTTTAAATTTAGCCCTTTTTATTTATATTTTAATACATTTGAGTATAAAACAAAAATTATGAAACAACTGATTAATTTAATGAGCCTTTCATGCTTATTGCTAATTGCCGGATGCAACGGCAACAAAACCGAATCTGTGGAAGCTGCGAAAACGATATCGGAAGGTGTTGTTGATATTAAGGATGTAAGAAAAACACAGGCGCCGGACGCGGATATTGCCCACCATAAATATCATGATGTGGAAGTATGCAGGGAAATATCCAAGGGTGACACGCACACACCGGCACAAGATGAATACACCGTCTATTTCTACAGTAATTTTAACGATTCACTTTTCCGTTACCAGGCATCTGACGAAGCAACGGAGGATTTCGATAAAGCAGCCTACAAATGGCTGGATGATACTTCGGCTTCTATTCGTTTATTTAATTCCGGCACCAAGAAGGAAGTTAATTTCAAAGTATGGGGTAAAGCAGTAGGGAAGAATAAAACAGAAGGTGTGACTTTTTGATAATTAACTTTACCCGAAGCAATAATAGATGAACGCAGTATATATCGCGACTAGCCTTGACGGTTACATCGCAAAGGAAGACGGGAATATAGATTGGCTGATGAATTTGCCGAACCCTACTCAAAGCGATTACGGCTTTTCCGTTTTTCTTGAACGGATGGATGCGATAGTAATGGGCAGGAAATCATTTGAAACAGTATTAGGGTTTAAGGAATGGTTTTATCCCAAAACACTGCCGGTATTTGTATTGAGTAATTCTTTGAAGGCTCTGCCGGACTTACCCGCAAAGGTGGAAATAGTGAAGGGCGAATTGAAGAATATAATTGCATCGCTAAGGTCCAGGGGAATCAATAACCTTTACATAGACGGCGGAAAAACCATACAGAGTTTTTTAAAAGAAGATTTAATCGATGAGATGATAATAACAAGAGTGCCTATTCTGCTTGGCGCAGGCATTCCTTTGTTTGATAAAAATAACCGAGAACTTGAGTTTGAGCATACGGGCACTGAAGTGTTTAATAATATTCTGGTAAGAAGCAGGTATGTGAGGAAAGTTAAAAGTTTACCGGTAAGCTAATGATTACATACGCTTCATTTTTATTTCCATATTCTTCACCTCCTTTCCGTCTGTCGTAATATACAGTACCATTACCTGCGTATTATCATCTACCGTTTTAATGGTCTCGCGCATTTTGATTTCCTTGCCGCTCATAGGGTCTGTCTCTGTGCCTATAAGTGTAATGGTTTTTGTAGCAGCGTCGTAAGGACCTTCGCTGTTCAGTATACCTGTCCCCATATTATCCATCCACGAGCTGATAAATACCTTCTTCATATTGTCGTAGCCGATTATAGACAGTGCTTCAAAGGGTGTGCCATTAAAAGAGCCGGTTATGTTTCCTTGCTGGTAGCGACCACCCAGTACCATTTTATATTCTGAAACAGATGTACTTTTCATTGGCGGCTGACCGGGATCCATCCACATAGTTATATCTTCTGTCCACTTACCGTTAGATGAAGCAAGGATTTTGTGCATATCGCCGGGTGTCATATAGTCCATCCACTTCTTCATAGCATCCGCATCCTGCGCCATAGCCCGCTCGGCTATATTCATAAAGCATATACAGGCTAATAAAAATAAAGTTGTCTTTTTCATGTTGTTTGTTTTTACGAAAGTATAAAAAATATTTTATCGGCAATAGGCAAAGGGATTAGTTTTTTAGTTTTATTGCAACTTTAGACCAGGCGGAGCAGTTAAAGACAAATTGTATATTTTGGTACTTACCGTATCATTATCGGATATTTTCGTATCATACCGTATCATTTTTTGTGGAAACCGTTTCATTATCAACATTATTGATAATTATATTTTGGACTAAAATACAATTTTTAATTGGTACAAGAAAGGTGCTCAGCGCAGGTCAACTAAAATAGCGGAAAATAAATTTATTCTATTACCTTAAAATCAAAATAAAAAGTATATTTGTATATTGTTAAACAAATAAAAACATAACGTTTATGAAACACACATTTTTCATTTCGGCGGCAATAATTTTGTCCGCGTTCATGGCATGTAATAATCCTGCGAATACAGGCGGTAATGCAACCTCCAAAACCGACTCCTCTGCGGTGGTGAGCAAAACCGACAGGAACAAAAAAACTATTATGGCGGGTATGGAAGGTCTGAACGCACACGATTTAAATAAAGTATTTAAAGACATAGCCGCAAACTTTCTGGATTACCAGGATGGCTCGATGCCACCGCAGAAAGGTGACAGCGCTAAAGAATCCTTAAGGATATTTACCGCCGCCTTTCCCGATATGAAAGCAGAAAACCAGGTTTACTGCGCCGAAGGAGATAATGTGATGGTATTGTCTGATTGGACCATGACTTTTAAAAATGACATGGGCTCCTTAAAAGCCACCGGCAAGACTGCAAAATTCAAAGACGTTGACATTTTCACATTTGATGACAACGGTAAAATAACCTCACATCGCAGCATATATCCCAACAGCGCCATGCTCGCGCAGGTGGGTGTTGACATGGCAAAAATGCAGGCAATGATGGATAAAGACGCGAAAAAGGCTGTTGAAAAAAAGAAATAAGTCAGTTACAATTTGAACGAAAATATTGTCTGAACCCCGCTCCGATAGCTATCGTGGGCGGGGGTTCAGATTTTATCTTTAACTTTGTAAATATGAAAAGGATATTTTTATTCATAGCGTTGCTGTATAGCAGTAGTTTATTTGCTCAGGCTACCTACAATTTTCATTCTTACAAGTTATGTAAAGTTGACAGCAACAACGCCGATTACGATTGTAATGCGTTCAATACCATCCCACCCATCGAAACCCTTGTTATCAACAATCAGGATAGCATAAAAATCAAGTTTGGTGCAAAGGTCAATATTGCACATGACAAAGATGAGCGCATGGTGTCGCAGGAATGGGACGATAATAATGTGGTCAGAAAATACGACGACGGCAGATACGTTTATGAATTTATAGTTCCTTACACACAACCTGCGGGAGCGGTAGCAAGGGTGTTTATTACCTTCAATAAAAATAACACCTTCCAAATGCTCAGCTACGAAACAACAGAAGGTGGGGTTTCTTACAATTATCTCGTGTATCCATAACCGTAAATGTCTGAATCCATCACCGCTGGCGGGGTAGGCAGCAGATTGTTTTGATTGTGGGATTACACATATTGCCTTATTGTTTTCCTCACAATCTGCGAAATCAATTAATCTGCGAAATCTGCGATTCAGACGAATCTTCCGCTTGCATTTGTCAATAACTAACGCTACCTTTATTACGCTAATGTCAAGTCATTACAACACACCATGAAAAAGCTCTTCATTTTTTTCATTTTCGCGCTTATTTCTTTTTCCTTACGCGCACAAAATATTTACACTGTAGCGGGTGGCAATACCGGCAATGGCTACTTCGCAGGATCATCCTTTTATAGTTACTATAGCTTCGGTATATGCGTTAATACGGTTGCCGCAGATGCTTCGGGCAATGTATATGTATCTGACGATTGCAATAGTGTTGTTTATAAAATTGGTCCGGGTGGAAACCTGACCGTTGTTGCAGGTAATGGAACATTGGGTTATAGCGGTGATGGAGGTGCAGCCACTGCGGCGCAATTATACATGCCCCAGGGCGTAGCGCTTGATGCTTCGGGAAATCTGTATATAGCAGATGGTTTTAATAATGTTATTCGTGAGGTGAATTTCTCAAGCGGCATGATAAGCACTGTAGCAGGTAATGGCATAGCGGGTTATGCCGGCGACGGGAAGGCAGCTATAGCAGGGGAATTAAATCATCCTTCCGGTATTAGGGTTGACGCATCAGGGAATCTCTTTATAGCAGACGCAAATAATAATGCTGTCCGCAAAGTAAATATTTCGGGCATTATCAGTACAGTGGCGGGCAATGGCACACCGGGTTATAGCGGAGATGGAGCGGCTGCTACCTCAGCCCAATTAGGAGAGCCTGCCGATGTGGCGCTTGATGCATCGGGCAATCTCTATATAGCGGACTGTTACAATAACCGAATCCGCAAAGTGAACACCTCGGGTATTATCAGTACGATTGCAGGTAATGGCATACAAGGTTATTCCAGTGTCAAAAAACCGGATACTTTAGCCATCGCGGCAGAATTAAACTATCCCACCGGCATAGCTGTCGATGCTTTAGCCAATCTCTTTATAGCCGATGGCAATAGCAACATCATTTACAAAGTGACCACCAGCGACAATGGTTATATACGCATTGTGGCAGGCAATGATACAGCAGGTTATAGAGACGGTCCGGATACGGTAGTGGAATTAAATTATCCTAACAGCATAACGTTTGATGCTTCGGGTAATCTGTATATAGCAGACCAATATAATAACCGTATCAGGAAAATGGATGTATCAGGTGATGTATATTCGGTTGCTGGCAACGGCACAACCGGATATGGAGATGGTGGTCCAGCCGTGGCGGCGGAATTACAATTTCCTGCCGGTGTGATTTTGGGTGCCTCCGGTAATATCTATATAGCAGATGCAAATAATAATCGTATACACGAAGTGAATACTGCCGGAATCATGAGCGCTATCGCAGGCAATGGAATCGCGGGTTATACAGGTGACGGCGGTCCCGCCACTGCGGCAGAATTACAATATCCTGCCGGCATCGCCCGCGACGCATCGGGCGATATCTACATAGCAGATGAAAATAATAGCGCTATACGCAAGGTAAATACCGCTGGCATTATAAGCACTATAGCAGGCAATGGCACACCGGGTTATAGCGGCGACGGAACTGCGGCTACCACGGCGCAATTAAGCTATCCTCAGGGTGTAGTTGCAGATGCCGCAGGTAATCTCTACATAGCTGATGCTTCTAATTACCGTATCCGCAAGGTAAATACAGCGGGCATTATAAGTACTGTGGCAGGCAATGGCATACCGGGTTATGCAGGAGATGGAGAAGATGCCATAGCAGCGGAATTAGCTTTTCCTACGGGCGTAGCGCTTGACGGCTCAGGCAACCTCTATATAGCGGATGCTTATAATAATGTTATCCGCGAGGTGAACCTGGCAAGCGGAGTTATCAGTACAGTTGCGGGCAATGGTAAAGCAGGCTACAGTGGTGATGGAGGAATGGCAGCAGCAGCGGAACTGTACCTCCCTGTCGGCATTGTTTTGGATGGTTCGGGTAATCTGTTTATATCAGACTTCTATAATAATGTTGTCCGTGAAGTGAATGTATCAGGCATTATAAGCACTGTGGCAGGCAATGGTATAAATGGTTATAATGGTGACGGCGAAGCAGCTACAGCAGCAAAATTAAACGGTCCTGCCTGCGTGGCGTCGGACGCTTCCGGTAATCTCTTCATTGCAGACCAAAACAATAACCGCATCCGCGAAGTAACCAAGGGCTCTCCTCTGATTATAAACGAACGCAGCAATATTCAGGATGTAACTGTTTATCCCGTACCGAACAACGGTCAATTCATCGTTCAAATTGATAACGGCGGCTCACCAATTACCAACACCACCTTATCCATTTATGATGTACTTGGTAAGGAGGTTTATACACAACCAGTAAATGCCGCTCAAAGCAATCTCAATGTTAACCTGAAAGATGGTATTTATATTTTGCGGGTGGTGAGTGATAGGGGAGTGGTGAGTAAGAGGATAGAGGTGATGCGGTAAATATTTCGATTAGCTAATTAGCTTATGGGTGGCGTTATTTTTTTTCTTATTTATAACTTTAAGTACTTTTGTCAAGTATTTAATAATCAATCAGATATGCAATGTATTCATTGCTGTATTTCTTGTAAATACTAACCTCGCAGCATCATTGTTCTGTCTTGAAGCCCTCGTTTTTCTCTTAAAAAAACGGAAATTATTTTTCTTATCTTTGTAAAGTTGTAATTCACAATATGAAAACCATCTCCTACCAAAAATTTTTGGATAACAATGCACAGGAGAAATTGAGGATTAGGATTAAAACCGATAAGGGAAAAGTTATTGATATAGTTGTTCAGTATGAGAGTTTGATAGAAAATAAGTGGCTCTCAATTGTAAGATATGATTGTTCTCATGGATTTTTTCATAGAGACATTTTATATCCTAAAGACGAAAAAGAAAAACAAGTCATCAGTATTTTATCGCTTGAGGATGCATTGAACTACGCTGAGCAAGATATCAAAGACAGATGGGAGTTTTATAAAGAACGTTATTTAAAAAAACTTAGAAAATGACTAAAAAAGAAATTGTGAATAGAAACATTGGTCTTACATTCGATTTTCTGCGCCAGGTGGTAAATGACCCTGCTATTCTCAGTAACATTCCCGATGGTTCTACCCTTGAATTTGTTGACAAAGATTTTGCGCTTGTCGAAAAGAAAGGTAAGGCTAAAAGAAAAACCAACAATAAATACCTTCTCGTAAAATCTCACTTAGAACTACTTTAAAAATATTCTGCTTTTTCTCGTATTCTTCACCCCTCTGTCTGGTTTAGGGTTGTAATACTGGTCGCCGCCTGCCCTGCCAACCTTTTGTGGATTTATATTTACAACTCCCTGGCAATCATCTCCCCCCATCTTTTTTGCTGCTCGATGTTGGTGCCGTGTATGGTTTCCTGTTCGTAAGCTTGCTGGCGGGTTTCGTACTCATTGTTTATGGCGGTGTACACGCTCATTAATGACTGCATCACATTGGGTGCGTTACAATCAAATTTGCTCATGCGGTCGCGGAGCTTTCGGGTGTATATTTCGCACAGGTCAAAATGCCCCTGCTCATGCTCCAGTATAGATGATATTTTTGCGTCGGAACGTACCCACGATTTATTGGTATAGAATGTATTATAAACAATAATTTCTTTGTTGCCGGGTGCAGTAGTGTTGGTCTTGAAGCCGATGGCGCAATAGGTAGCGGCAGCGCTCTCGTCGTTAGATGCTGCTACATCGCCCCTGAAATCATCCCACGATAATTTGTTGTGTTCATGCCACTGAAACCGGTCCACAGTATCAGAAGTAATACGTGTAGTGGTATTTTCGGTGTTCAGATTTTTACCCTCTTTGCACAGGGCTTTAGAATTTTGCAGACAAATAAATAACACAGTAAGCAGAGCATACGCACAGTTCCTTTTCGCACAAATCATTATGCTTTTATTTAAAATAGAATGTTGAATAAAAAACGAGAATTTCCCCAAATAACTACACTAAAGTTATGGTGAAATTCACATTTCCTTGGGTTTGTCATAATGCTTTTACAAAACATTAACGAAGTGGGGAATTGCGATAAGTAATACGCTGTATTTCATTGTCGGTTTGTATGATATGAACTTTGGTTTTTGGACTTTGGAATTTAGACTTTGGAATTTTCAAAAATCATGGCATAGTATTTTTAGATTTAACAGGATAATAAAAATTGTATTCTTTAACTAAAAATATTGTGTTATGAAACGCTCCATTTTAATTTCAGCAATTTTAATACTAATGGCTGCAGTGTCTTTTGCGCAAACAGAGTGTACTGCCAATGACGCTCTTTTCAAATTTGACAATGCAGGCATGGCAAAAGAAGTCCGGAGATTAGGGATGAATCCGGAATTCCCTTTTTTGCGGAACTTATCTTCACCCGCGCAGGTGTATTCGGCAATCATGCGAAACGCTAAGAAAAGCAATGATGGCGCGGAACACTTTAACGACCTGATGATGGCAATAGGCCTTACCAACGGCACAAGCGACCTTACCGAATCAGATATCACCGCTTTCTACATACCCCCCGGCACGGAAGGTAATATGGGAAGCGGAAATTATACCTCAGCTTATTGCAGGCTGATGGGTGACCCCGATTACTTTAAAGCCTGGAAAATTTCTTCAGGCACCGGTTGCTATGTATATATTCTCGCTAAGTGCGGCAACGCCTTTTATCCCAAAGGAGCTAAAACGGCATGTATCACAGCCCCCGTAGAATTTGTCGGCGACATGAAAGAAGTTACACTGAGCAGCAGCGGTCAGAAAGTAACTACGAATGACAATACGTATGTTTATTTTGAACGCAGAAAACACAAACACCAAGCCCCTAACCCGTTGCCCGGGACTTCGGACCCCTATCCTTCAACGCCGCTCATGTTGCGCACTACAAGCGGTGTGGAAGTTTTGCCCGACTCGTACAAAGTAACCGTTACTACGCCGGACAATTCAATAAGAGTTTGCCCCGATTCCACCGTGGATATCACCGCAAACATCAATGTTGAAAAAACGTCGGCATATACCGGTTATTATCCCAGCGATACTAAAAAGGAATATAAAAAAGTAACAAGAAGAGAATATAAAATAGCTGCGAGGAAATTGCGCAAAGCCGAACGCAAGGAAAGAAAAATAGCAAGACGAACCGGCATTAAAGTAAGCGTAAGTGCATAAGGCAAAACAACTATAATACCCCTATTTCATCATATATCTCAGGGTAAGAACCTAAACGTTCTTACCCTGATTTATTATTTTAATTATGTTCCAACTTGCCTACCCTGAGCGGCTTTAGTGGCGATGGCACCGTTCATCAATTGAATTTCAATTGAGTATGTTTTTTCTGAATTTAGAATTTGGATTTGGAATTTGGATTTTGGAATTTAGAATTTGGAATTTGGTCTTTGGAATTTGGATTTTGGAATTTATTTACACTACGGTGGCATAATGTTTTTAGATTATTACCGACAACAAATACTATTCTTTAACCAAAAATATTGTGTTATGAAACGAGTCCTTTTAATATCCGCGACAATTGCAATGGCTGCTGTCTCTTTTGGACAAGAGTGCAATACAGACAATTCTCTTTTCAAATTTGACAACGCAGGCACGCCGAAAGTAATTTGGAAACCGGTAGCTGCTCCGGAATTTCCTTTTCTGAAAAACCTGTCGTCATCAAAGCAGGTATATTCGGCAGTTATGAAAAATGCTAAGAAAAGCACTAAGAGCGCAACCAATTTTAACGACCTGATGATGGCTATCGGATTCACCAATGGTACACAAGACCTTACGGCTTCCGACATTATGTCCACCACCATACCCGCAGGCACAACAGGTAATATGGGAATGGGAAATTCTACGGTTGCCTATGCCAAGTTATCAGCCAAAGCCCCCGGATTCAAAGCATGGAAAATTTCTTCAGGCACCGGTTGCTATGTGTATATACTTAAAAATGGCGATGCCTTTTATCCGCAATCAGCAACCACAACTACAACAGTAACCCCGTCCTGGATGCCGGAACAAAATCCGCAGGCATGCATTACTACTCCTGTAGCATTAACCGGCGACCAAAAAGAAGTTACGGTAGGCAATAGCGGGCAGACTGAAACCTTTACCAACAGCAATTATATTTATTATGAACGCAGAAGGCATAAAAGAGAAGTCGCTCATGCTATCCCGGGAATTGCATCAGCATACCCTTCCAAACCTCTTCTGATAAGTTCTACAAAAGATGTGGAAGTTATACCCGACTCATTCAGGGTAACTGCTAATACGCCGCAGAGTACAGTAACTGCCTGCCCCGATGTTACAACGGATATAGCTGCAAATATCAATGTGGAAAAAATATCCTCATATACAGGTTATTATCCCGGCAATACCAATAACAAAACGTACAAGATGGTATCTAAAAGAGATTATAAAATAGCCGCAAGAAAAATGCGCAAAGCAGAACGCAAAGACAGAAAGATAGCAAGGCGCACAGGCGTTAAAGTAAACGTAAGTGCATAAGTTACAACACTTCCCCCCTCATATACTCAGGGTAAAAGCAATCGTGCTTTTACCCTGTTCTTTTTACGGGGGTTATAATTCTTTTACAGGGGTACAGTTTTTGTGAAATATTAGTATCAATGTCATTAAAAAAAGACCTTACCATGAAAGCAGTCAGAATCCACCATTACGGCGATGTTGATACCCTTCTTTATGAAGATGCGCCGATGCCAAAAGTTGCCCCTGACGAAGTGTTAATCAAGGTAACTGCCGCCGGCGTAAACCCTATGGACTGGAAAGTAAGAAAGGGCGTTCTGAAAGATTACAGGCAGCTTGATTTTCCCCTCATTTTGGGGTGGGATGTATCAGGTACTATCGCGCAAACCGGTGTGCTGGTCAGCCAGTTTGCCCCGGGTGATAAAGTTTATGCCAGGAGCGATACCTCACGCAATGGCGCTTATGCCGAATATATAACGGTGAGGGCGGAGGAGGTGGCTTTTGCCCCCGATAGTGTGCCGCTTAATTTTGCAGCGGGCATACCCCTTGCCGCACAAACGGCGTGGATGGGGTTATTTGAAGAAGGCAGCCTTAATGAAGGGCAAACGGTATTGATTCATGGCGCCTCCGGCGGAGTGGGGAGTTTTGCGGTGCAGTTGGCAAAGTTGGTTAAGGCGGATATTATTGCCACTACTTCCACAAAAAACATTGATTTTGTCAAGGCGCTTGGTGCGGATAAGGTCATTGACTATACCAAAGAAGATTTTAGCACGAAAGTAAAAAACGTAGACCTTGTGTTTGACACCGTAGGCGGAGAAACGCAAAAAAAATCGTGGGGAGTGATTAAAAAAGGCGGCATATTGGTATCCACGGTTGGCGCCGACCAAAATGCGGCGGCGCAACATCATGTAACGGCTAAGAGCTTCATAGTAAACTCAAGCGGCGCGCGCCTGCAGGAAATATCGGGGCTTGTGGACAGCAACAAGCTGAGAGTAATTATCGCAAAAGAATTACCCCTTACAGAAGTTAAAACAGCCCACAAGCTAAGTGAAGAAGGGCACGTGAAAGGCAAGATTATCTTAGATGTTGTTCATTAATTTTTAATATTCACATTTCCGGAACAGGAATATTTTGTGAGTACAAATCAATAAAGTGAACACACAAATCAATAATCAAAATGGGTGCATTTCAGATTTTCGCAAAGCTGAGTAACAATAAAAGACAATAAAAGAAAAAATGCTCGTCATTGCGAAACCCGCTGTGAGTTGTGTAATACCATTTAGACACTTAAAACGTGCTTTGACTAAATACACTTTGCGTACTCTGCCTTTACCTTTGCGCGCTTTGCGTGAAATTTTTTTATGACAAAAATTGATGTCCAATTGGTATAATTCCAGCTGAATGTTGGTGCGGGTTGACCCCGCAAAAATGCGGGGCAAGAAATGAGTATGCCATGGCTTGGTATTCGCTTGAGTGAAGCGTTGAAAAAATTTATTGGCAATGTCGATACCGGCTACCCTCTGATACCGGCGAAAACTTTAATGCACCCATCAACACCCACTTTTTAATTTTTAACTTTTAATTTTTCTCCCCCTCCCATCACCCCGGTAGCTATTTGGGGAAGGCTACCGGGGGCGAAAGCCATAGAAGAAAGGAATATGGCTTTGGGGAAATTTCTTAGTATCTTTTATTCGTCATATTCTGTATTAAATAATTCCACTTTGCGCCCTATTTTAGCATAGTGCTTAATCAAGTCCCTGATTTGTAATATTTTATCTTCAAAAGGTGCGTCCAGGTCAACTATCCTGCGCATTTTATCCAACAATTGCATACTTAATGAAATAGAATTATATTCTCTTTCCGAAAACAATAGGTTTTTAACTGATTCCATGTTCTGTTCTTTTTAAAGTCTTTTAATGTTATGTTATCCTATAAAAACCTTGCCAAGCTCCATAGCTACCCATTTTTGCATCTTCATAAAATACTGTGGTATAGTTTTCGTATGCTATTATTGAAAAAATAATTATGAAACACAATCATCACGAGCAGGCAGCCCTGCATTATGCGGAAGCTTCAAGAAACCTTACCATAGCCCACAACTATCACCAGGATGGAAACGATGAAGAAGCGTCCCGCTATGCCTATGCGGCGATGGGGCACCGCTTGAAAGGTGACGAACATACAAGGGAGGCTTCAAAACTTTACTCTGAAAAGAAACTACAGCCCAAAGAATAGAAAATTTGGGAAATAATTTTCTCAGAAACTTACGTTCAAAAAAAAGCGCAATGAACCTTACAGAAATTATTATAAAAAAAATAAAAGAAAACGGCGCCATTTCTTTCCGTGATTTTATGGAAATGGCTTTATACTATCCCGATTCAGGATATTATACTTCCGCCAATAATAAAATAGGCGCAAACGGAGACTATTATACAAGCTCCAGTCTCACACCCGTATTTGGAGCCATGATTGGCAGACAGCTTGAAGAAATGTGGCGCATTCTCGGCGAGAACGAATTTACGATTGTAGAGTACGGTGCCGGCAACGGCGCCCTGTGTCACGACATTCTTCATTACCTGGAAAAATATCCTGAATTCTACGAGAAGTTGAATTATTGCATTATTGAGAAAAGCCCTGCAATGCGCGAAAGGGAAAGGAAGCACTTGCATGAAAAGGTAACCTGGCACGATTCAATCCGTGAGCTTCCCGGCATCATGGGCTGCATTTTATCCAACGAATTATTAGATAACTTCCCGGTGCATCGTGTAGTAATGGAAGATGAACTGTGCGAAGTTTTTGTGGGTTATGAAAATGATTTTGTTGAAGTTTTAAAGCCTGCCTTTGATGCGCTCAAAGAATACATGGCACAGTTGAATGTGGTATTGCCAAAAGGCTTTCGCACCGAAATAAACCTTGGCGCCATAAAGTGGCTCGCCGAAATTGCGGCAAATTTAAAAAATGGATATGTAATGACCATAGACTATGGCTATAATTCTCCCGAACTATATTGCACGAACCATAGCGATGGAACGCTTACCTGCTACAATAAACACAGTATTAATGATGATCCTTATCGTTATATCGGAGAACAGGATATTACAACCCACGTTAATTTTTCCGCATTGCGCCATTGGGGCTCAAAATATAATCTGGAGTGCTGCGGATACACAAATCAGGCAGATTTTTTGGTGGCGCTTGGCATTGTGGAGTATCTTAATAAGACGATAGAGAAAGAACCGGATAACTACATTAATTATAAAAAGGCGGCATTTTTAAAACACACCCTGCTTATAGATATGGGCAGTAAATTCAAAGTCCTGGTACAGCAGAAAGGGCTTCCTGTCCACGAACTTATGGGCTTATGGCTTTCTAATCGCATCCATAAAGAAGAGACTGCAAGCATGCTCGCATAATCAGTATTTTTTAAGTTCTGGTATGCTTTCAATTTGAGTGTGTATTTGTTTCCACATTTCACTCATTACTTCGAAAGTAAGTTTGGTATCCTCTTGCAGTTTAATAGGGAATAATTCCATTGTTCTGTACTCGCTTGGCGTCCACACCATAAAACCGTAAGCCTTATAAATATGTGCAAAGTCTGTTGTATTGGTTTTTACAAATACGCACATATATCTCCCGTCCTCATTATCGGAAACATAAATTTCGCCTGGTGAGCCATTTATTTCTACTTTAAAATTCGGAAGATTTTTCATAATACAACCAGTGGAAATGTATGATTAACACGCATTTTTATTTTTCATGGTCGTTTATCGCACGAAATTAAAAGTTATTTTTAATTGTCCGCATTAAAATTTATTAACCCGACCGCCTTCTTTAGCTTTAGCTCTTTTTGCGTGGCACCTTTGCGCCCTCCTCGCGGGCTTCCGATAAGCCTATTGCAACGGCTTGTTTTGGGTCAGTAACCCTTTTGCCCGAACGCCCGCTTCTCAGTTTTCCTTCTTTCATTTCATGCATGGCGCGTTCCACTTTTTCCCCTGCTTTTTTTGAATACCTTGCCATAACTATTTGTTTTTTAATAACTATTATATTTTTTGAAAATCAATAGTTTACACGTCCTCATTTACTTTTTCAACGCTGCCTGTAGCTTCTTGACCATATCTAAGTGCAAACGAAGCGTCGGCAATGTGCTTTCTATCATTGATTTCAGTTCAGCATCCTTAACGTATTTCCGGGCTCCTTCAAACTTACCGATTGCTTTTTCATGCGCATTGAACATTTTTTCAGCCCATGCCTTATCCCAATCGTTGCCGGTTTTATCGTTCATCTCATCCAGCGCTTTTTGCGATTTGCCCATATCGTCCGCTACAACGGGATAATTGTTTTTAACTGCATATTTTTCTAATTTTTTCTTTAAGTCATTATGTTGGGCAAGCATCATTTTCGCATATTTCTTCAGTGTTTTGCTGGTACCCTTATCCATTCCTGCCTGTAGCATGTTTAGTTCTTCATAATTGCTCACAGCTACTTCCGAAACAAATGTGGAATCAGGATTTTTTGATGTTGCCTCCTCAATGCTGCTGCCGGCTTTATTTGCCAGTTCTTCTGCTTTCCCTGTTGCCTGCTTCACCTTATTATTTGCAGTATCAACAATAGCATGCAATTGTGTTGAATCGCTATTGGCAGCCCCTTGCGTTCCATTATTACATGCGGCTATTGCGGCAAGCAGCGAAAAGGAAATTACCGTTATAATTGTTTCTTTCATTTTAGATTTCATAAAAAATGTGTGTTTGGTTAAAAAAATAAACAATGTTTTAATTCTTGAGTTTTATAAAAAGTGTGCCACACTTTGCGGTGCAACAAACGCTGCCACAAATCTTATCATTTGAGTTGGCACGATTTTTTAATTATACACGTTGCAAATACATTTCTTGTTCTTTAATTCTTAAAAATTTATAAAATGATATTCCAGTATCCACATGCCAAAAAAACCACCGAGGTACTTACAGACCTGATAACGATTAATAACGACCGCATTGCCGGTTACCAGTCCGTGCTCAACAAATTTCCGAATCTTGATACAGACCTTCGGGATATGTTTTATTCAACCATATCCGATGCAATACACTACAAGCAGCAGCTTATCCTGGAAATCAGGCACATTGACGGAGAAATAAAAGGCAGCACAAACATGCTTGGCATAATTTACAGGGCATGGAGAGACCTTAAAATTACAATGGTGTACAAGAACCAAAAAGGCATTCTCTCGTCTTGCTTGTATAATGAGAAAATTGCATTGCAGGCTTATAAAGCGGCATTAAGTACGGATATTGGCACAAGCAGGGAGATACTTCAGCTAATAGAAGAACAGGAAGATGGTTTGAAGAAAAACTATGAACTGCTTAAAAGCTACCGTGAGGTTACCGATTTTGCAAGTTCCTCGTTTGCATACTTTGTATAATTTTTTTAAACGGTTGAATAATAAGAAGGCTGTTTCATTTTTTTGAGACAGCCTTCTTATTTGTTTATCTCAGTGAGATGCAACAACCCCTTGTAGAGACAGGATATTTCCTGTCTCCACTTGCGCAGTTACCCATAGCAGTGGACAACGTCATTTATTTTAAGGAGAGAATCCACGCTATGCGACATTCCCATTTGTTGGGCTTGCTCATGGCTTTCTCTTTTCTAACTGTTATGCCTGCGTCAATATATGCGAAACGAAGGTTAAACACTCTCTGTATGTATAAGCAACGTCCTCATGGAGTATAATATGTAATTTAGAAAAAAGCTGAAGCAATGCTTTGAAAAAATGATTTTCTTCCGAATTAATGATTATTGTATATTGCCGCCTTATGAAATATGATTTACCCGATAATCAAAATGAAGTCTTACCTAATATTCAGGGGCTGAAAACGGTGGAAGAAATTGCATTGTCAGAATTTGAAGGTTTTTTAAAAGCTGAAATTCAGCTTACGGAAAGCCTTACACAAAAAACAAAATTCAACGTGCCCAATATTCTTAAAATTCACAAACTAGCACTTGGTCACTTATATTCTTTTTGCTGGAAAATATCGGGATGTAAATGTTTCAAAAGGGGGATTCCCTTTTGCAGCAGCACGTTTTTTGCCCGAAATAATGAAAACATTTGAAATTGAGATTTTATCAAATCTTCCCAATATATATTTTAGCAAAGAAGAATTAATAACAGATATTGCCAAAGTTCATAGTGAACTTCTGTTTATTCATCCATTTCGTGAAGGAAATGGACGCACTGCAAGAATTTTAGCAAATATTATGTGTAGAAAGCAGGGGTATGAGCCTTTGAAATTCCAGTTGATTACTGAAAAAGAATTTGAAGCCTATGTATTCGCAGTCCAGTTGGCGACAGACAAGAATTATACAAAGATGGAAGAGCTCATACGGTTTATTTTCCCAACTTAATTTCTACTTTTTTTAGCGTTTCCATAGCTGCTTCCTTAGAAATATTTATTCCTTCGATACGAAAAGAAGCTAAGGTAGATTCCATGATTTTTTCCCTCAAAATCTTTTTATCTTTTGTTTTAGCTTGTTTTGTTTTCATGGTATAAATATACTAAAACTATTTTAGATTTAGAACATAATGTTGAAGCCAAACAGGAGTACTATGATTGCAATCACATCACTATTCAGATTCAGTGTCATCACAACACAGTACTCCCTTCATTATCAGGCTAATCACGACACCGGAGAAACCACTCCCGTATTAAAATTGTACTCCGCAAGTGATTAAAAAATGAACTTTGCGCCCTTCTTTGCGTCCCTTGAAATACCTTTGCGTTCTTTGCGGTTAAATTTCAATTTCCAATCACCCTTGCACCATCACCGTTTTCACAGGCTTATTCAATTGTACAATAATGAATACTATCATTACGCTGATAATAGCAGCAAAATAACACCATACTGAGGTCACATAAACATTGTAAAATATTTTAGTAACAATAAGTGAAACTAAAAATAATAAGCCCAACAATCGTATATTTCTGTTTCCCGAAACCAAGAGCGCAACGAGTGTGCAAGTCAGGTAAGCCGCATCGGTATAATGTTTATTTAGCGGGAAGGGAAGGCTATATCTTACATGATGACCCTCTATGGATGCCGATACCGGGTAAGACAACAGGCACCACGAAAAATAAATTGCCATTAATCCGCCGATGCACAATGTTACCGCAAGTATTTTTTTGCGAGTTGGATTTTCTTCAAGCTGCAGCACAGACAATGGCACAAAAAAGGGCCACACAATTTGTGCGAATATTAAAAAACCATACGTCGCCATCGTTCGCCAGTAAAAATATTCAGTGTGCATAAAGGATAACCATAAAACACCCTCCGAAAATTGCTGTATCGAAAAAATCAAGGGGATGCACGCCAGTAAACGTTGCGGCATTGTTTCCGATTTTTTAATAGCTGCGGCGCCTATTACTAAAAGAACCGTACTTGCCCCGAAACTTGCACTTGCTGAAAAACACATGTATCCCTCCTTTTTTTATTGTTCTACGGAAAAATCCGACCTGCTTTTTTCCCTTTATCCGTCATTAATATTGATTTATTTTCAGAGGAGTATTGTATCACCCCGATGTCGTTCAGGCATTCTAAGTAAAAATGAAGTCGCTCTAATGAAACGTTTGCTTCTGAGGCGATTTTCTCGAAATGATTATTCCCGTTAATACAGCCTTCTTCGTGGCATTGCTTTTTTACCGCTGCAAATATTTTATTGAAGTTGCTCATGCTCAAAACATGTTTATCAATAAATGTTTGGTCGTACCGCGATGTATATTTGCATATACGCAAATATCACGCCAAGGGAGGAATTCAAATGCTTCAGTCCGGAAAATCTATTCTTCAATTAGTTTTTCCTGCTTTTTCCCAAACGAAGTGAGGTAAATATATTTGTCGTATTTATCAGTCATGGAGAATTTGATAAGCCCGATATCTTGCAAATGCTTCAGATACACTTCAAGATTACCTACGGGAATCTCGGCTTCTTTAGCGATGGTAATAAAGCAATTTACTTCGGCAAGTTTCTTTTGCTTTTCGCAATGCTTTTTCACGACTAAGAATACTTTGTTGAAATTATTCATCTGAATAAATATTTTCAGTCAGTATGCTTGGTCGCCTGTGGCTTAAAGATAAGTAGACTATTTCGGTTGTGCAAGCAAAATTGTAAATAAATATCCATGTATATACATGCTCGGAAAGCCTTAAACTCTATATACACGAGCTGTCTATATCATATATCTCCTGTGGCAAAAAATACGCTTATTCGATACGGCAATACACTCGGAATAAAGAATCTTTTGTTGATGTATTTATTACACATGACAGAACGCTAAACGTTTAAGTATTCTAAATAACTCTTTTTTGTGCGGAATTTTAGAATAATGTCTATCTTTGGTACTGAAAGGTTCCCAGTTCTCTAAAACGACCGATTTCGCTGCATCTGGGGTGACATGTCTGCTTAAAAATATTGGCGCAGGCGTAGCTCATCAGATGTTAGGTGCTTGGTCGTACCTGGAGGACTGATAGCTGCTAACCTGTGCTAATTTTTTATAATGCGTGCAGTTCTGAAACGGATTATTATATCTCTTCTTTTCTTGTCGTAATTTTTTCGTTGCTGAAGTAAAATTTGATCAAACAATTTTCTCAAAACCGCGGTGCTCAATACTTTTTGAAGAAGCACACTGGAGTACTTTAAAATCCAATATTAAGTTACGAAAGAAAATTAAATTAATAAAATTTTTGTAAGTGCTATTAGCCTTTTGCCACATTTTTAACAGTTATAGTTTTCAACAACTCCGTCAACGGCATTTTTATGCTCATCTTGACGGAACTTCCACAGGCTTTGGTGGCACAGGCTCTTTCGGAGGTATTATTACAGGCTCATTGGGTTTCACCGGCTTTTCCGGAATCACCGGAATCGGTTCCTCTCTCTTCGGTATCGTAGGTATTTCAGGTATTTCCGGCATGGGCTGTTGCATATTGCATGTTCTAAAGGATTATAGCAATAAAATCTATGCCAATGAAAAGGAGATAAGGACTCTATTCAGTTTTCGATTGTCAAGGTCAACACCACACAAACAGCACCCTCCAAAAAAATATCAATCACCAATCCAATCTAACCATCCCTCACAATCCCAAAAATCTTAGTCGCGTATTACCTCAGGATGTTTGGTATTATAGATTCTTTTGTACTCCAAACTTTTCGAGCCGAAATTTATTAATAACCCTACCGGTAAAATATATGTTTCAAGGTAATTTCTACATTGATTAATATGTCCATCATCAAAAGCCGATAAGGCTTTTAATTCCACCATTATTTTGTCTTCCACAAAAAAATCCACTCTTCTTGTTCCTATTTTTTCGCCGTCATAGAAAATTATCATTTCCATTTCGCGTACAAAATGCAACCCTTGTTTTCTCATTTCTATTTCCAATGCTTTCTGATAAATTACTTCCTGGAAACCATTTCCCAGCGTACTATGCACCTTCATTGCACAGCCTATTATTTTATGTGTAATGTCTCCGTATAGCATTGAATTTCCCACTATAAGGTAATGCCACAAATTTATTCCATTACCCCCAAATCCCAAAAAATCCACACCCCAACGACCACTAATCTCTCCCAATCCTCAAAGTCCAATCTAACCATCCTCAAAATCTCAAAAATCTTAGTTAATTATTGTACAAATGTCAAATAAAATTTGACACATCAAAAAGAGTGTCTAAATTTGTGTCTTAAATCATTGGTAACAAAAAACAAACAATTATGGGATTATTTTCAAAAATCGGGTTGTTCATCACCCACATTTCACCGGAGCTGGAAACATTTGCAACACAGGCAGCAACCTGCACATCCAAAATCGCAGCCGCGCTCAACAGCCCCGTGGCAGAAGTACTAGCCGGATTAGTACCCGAAGGCACCGTAGCCAAAGACGCCATCGAAGCAGTGCTCACCGGCGCACATGCCGCAGCCAATGCAGTAGCAGGCAACCCAAGCGCAGTAAAAGGCATCTTGCAGCGCGCAGGCGCCGAAATCACCAGCCTCCTTCACGGCGCCAAACTCAGCAACATCAGCGACTACGTGAAAGCATTTGAATTCGTCTTCGACGGCATCCAATCATAGAGACGGGCGTGGTACTAAAAGTTAACCACACGAGTCATACTCGCCGCCTTCCCTTTAGGGATAGGGGCTCCGCAGCACACGAAACATCACCCCTCTCCCTCGGAGAGGGGTCGGGGGTGAGGCTAATCAACCCACCGCTCTCGCTCTGTTTCTCCGCTCTCACCTTCAAGGGTGAGGCTTAAAATCAGCCAATCAAAATGACACAACGCGCAACACAACTACAAAGCTATCTCGCAGAAAAAAACATCACAGCATTTTTAGCAATGCTCCGCAGTAGCGAAGGCGCCACCTACAACACCCTTTTCGGCGGCAAAACATTTGAAGGCTACAACACGCACCCCACTGACCGCGAAATCCCCTCGCCAAAAGGCTACACCACCTACACCAACAAAGCCGGCGTCACCATCAAAACAAGCGCCGCCGGAGCCTACCAGATCACCTACGCCACATGGGAGTCACTGGAGACCATGCTTGGGCTCACCGATTTCTCACCCCGTTCGCAAGACATCGGCGCCCTTGAACTCATCCGCGAAAAAGGTGCCATACCCCTCATCCGTCAAGGGCTCTTTGAAGAAGCCGTCGAAGCAGTATGCCCCATCTGGGCATCCCTCCCCGGCAGCAACAACAACCAACCCGAGCACGACATGGCAACTGTACAAGCATGGTATATTGATGCGGGCGGAGAGTTGGCAGGGTAGGGGATGAGCTTCCATCACTGCCGTGTCTCGGATTATTAGTCCCCCATGTCTCTGTATTACAAAACACGTTCTGCCCCGTTGGGGCTACCGGTTGGTAGCAAACACAATACCCAAAGTGACCAATGCCCCGTATGGGGCTACCCTCCTTAAATATGTTTATGAAATTTTATAAATTTGTAGAAATAAATTGATTTTCCAATTTCAACTTATCTGCAAAAATCAACCACACACAATGCCCCCACCAAAACAAACCATCTCCCCCGAAGAAAGAGTAGCCCTCTACAACAAGCTTGTAGAAAGCCATCCCGGCGCGGAGCGCAAAGGCGCCACCATACCCTACACCTCACTCAACGGCAACATGTACAGCTATGTATCCAAAGACGGATTTGTAGCCCTGCGGCTCGGCAAAGAAGACCGCGAAGCATTCCTTGCAAAATACAAAACCACCCTTGTGCTCTCTTACGGTATCATCCAAAAAGAATACGTAACCGTCCCCGACACCCTCCTGAAGAAAACCAACGAACTCAAACCTTATTTCGACCTCAGCTACAATTACGCTGTCACCCTAAAACCCAAACCCACCACCAAAACAAAAAAGAAGTAGCTCGTCATTGCGAGGAACGAAGCAATCTCAGAAAATGAGTATTAAAAATGAGAGATTCTTTTGGAATTATAGGATTTCAGTTTTGGACTTTGTTTTTTTGATTTTTAATCTTGGACTTTGGAATTTTACCCTTTGGATTTTTAAACTTAACTTGCCTGCTATGACACGTAAACTTTTCGTAATTGTACTTCTGCTAAGCGCCGCCAATGTGTTTGCACAAGCCCCTGCACAACAACCCCCGCCGCCACCTCCTATGCAGGAAAGACCAAGTGCCGGCGATTATTCAGTTATCGGCTCCCCCTTGCCAGACTTTACCTTCAAAGCCAACGATGGCAAACTTTACTCCCGCGACGATTTCAAAAACAACGCCAATTTGTTCATCATGTTATTTGACCCCGGCTGCAGTCATTGTCAGCAACAAACGAAGGAACTGGAAGAGAACATTGAATTTTTCAAAAAATCAAAAATCGTCTTAATAACAAATTCCGGTTTCGGCGTTCGCCTCCCCGATTTTATTAAAGATTACAACACAGACAAATACCCCTTTACCATCGGCATCGACAGCACCGGAATTATTAAACAAATCTGCCTGTATCAGAGATTCCCGCAAATCAATATTTACAATAAATCGCGCAAGCTCGTAAAGATTTTTGTAGGACCAGTCCCCATCGACAGCCTCAAACATTACATACAATAGAATTATTTCGGCTCCGGTCCTATTGCATTCGATTTCCGCACCACCTCCCTGATGACGTTATCCAATTGATAGCTCGCTATCAGAATGCCATCCACTATTTCTTTGTTGATGTCGTTCGCAATATCGTCATTATTAAACATTTGCACCAACCCCATTATCGTAGCCACCGGTCCCCTCACCTTGTGCGATTCTATAAAAGCGATTTCCCTCAGTGCAGTATTTTGTTCTTCAATGCGCAGCAAATATTTTCTTTGTTCGGTAATATCCCGCGCATAGCAACTCACACCTATCACTTTCTTGTCATTATCAAAAACCGGGTTAAACGTCACACCCGTGTATCGCAGCTGCCCGTCCACCATGATATCCTCCACCGACTTAAAAGCCCTGCCACTCAACGCAAGCTGGTAACAACTCTCAAACTTGTCAAAGTAAATTTTATTGAGCCCGTTATCCAATACATTATCACCCCTGTCCAACTCTTTGCCTATAAAATAACAAACCCACTTCTTAAACGAATGATTACACTCTATTATTTTAAACTGCGTATCCACCAGCCATATTGGGTCTTCAGTGTTATTAATCAGCAGTCGCAGATTTCTTTCATCTGCAATTAATTTTTCAGTATCAATATCCTTGTGTGCCATTCCTTTTGCCCAAATGCTAAACAAATATACCTAAATAAAATCCAATTTGATGTTATTGAAATGTATTTTTTGTTAAGAAGAAAACTTTTTCTTCGCCGGCCGAAGTCTTGGCGAAGGAGTGGCTTCGCCGGTAGAAACTTATAACTACAGGAGGTCTACTCGCGGCCTTCCCTTTAGGGATAGGGTCGCACGGGGTGGCACGGTATTTACACAATATAGTTTCATTTTGATTTGAGGTTGTTAAAATAAAGCCGATGAATACTTACAAAGTAATATTTGCGAGAAATGTAGTTTTGTCTTGTGTAATTGAAAATCACGCAGTCCTGAACAAGGAATATTATTACGAGCACGACAAAGGACAATTAATGTATGCCTTGATTAACGCTGAAAATGAAGCAGATGCAATACATAAAAGCAATAAAATAATCAGGGAAGTTACCGAAATGATTTTCGGCAATGATTATATTATATAGCTGCCACATTTTGGGATAGTGCCCTCTAAGCGAGGACTTATATCCCCATAAGTGCGATGTCCTGTCGAAACGATGAATGTATCCTCTAATTACTGTTAATATTATTTCCTGTATTTTTTATTAGGATTCATTTTTACATGGTGGACTGCTGAGACAAATATCCTGTTCTTTTTGGGGTAAACCTTATAAACAATTAAGTATGGGAAGCCATCAACTAAAGCCTCACGGTGACCTTTTTTCCCTTAGAGCTATAAGTTTCAGGAGATTCGACTATCGTCTTTAATTTTTCCCTTACATTTTTCAAAAATCGCTCCCCTAAACCGGCTTGTTGTAATTCATACCAATGATAGGCATTGTCATAATCTGATTCTACGCTGGGGTGTAAATCAACTGTGTAGAAACTCATTTCATTTTTTTCAGTCGTTCTTTATGAGACTTCCGCACCCTTGTTTCAAGTTCATCAAGTGTCAGCGGGGTTATTTTTCCTTCTTCATATTCCCGAAAACGATGTTCTATTTCTTTTTCAAAAGCATTTTCTTTTTCCTGTACCTCCAGCATTGCCAAAATCATTTTCACAGTGGTATCATCAGCCTTGTCAATACTTTTTTTTGCTTTTTTCCTTATATCCGTATTCACTGAAATATTCACACCAATGATTTGTATCTTACAAATTTACTCAAATCTTATGAAACTAAGAAAACACAGCCTCAATACCTGTCACGATTTTCTACAGTCCCGTAAGGACTTGAATCCATGGTCCTTACATTAAAGGTGTAATGCTCTGCTAACTTAGAAAAGAAGTGTAGTTATCCCCCCCCAAACTACAATATCCCCTTCGGAAGAGTATGGTCAATCTCCGCCAGAAGTTCCACCGCCGCAACAAGATTGCCCGAAAAATTTTGCTCCTCATGATTAACCCCCGTCACCCTGTAATAACCATTGCACGCATTTATTCTAAAAATGAAGTCCTTAAACTTCTCGTTCTTTTCAGCTTCAAATTTTTTCATCGTTGCTTCAGTGAGCCGGAATGAATTTGATTGCGGTATATTATTATATTCAAAACTTAATTTGCTCATGTCGTTTACATTTAGTCTTACTAAGCAAATATAATAAAAGCCTGAAAAAATAATAGCTTGTTTCTTTAAAATTATTTCCGTACTTTTTGAGTCGAGTAGGAGCGTCCTCGGGAATAATATCAATAAGACATAAATACCGATAGCTATTGGTACATTACGCCGTTTAATTGCCCAGACTTTCAAGTCGGGGAGGTAAAATAAATAACGGCGGCTTCAGCCAAAATACCAATTGTGTCTCAATTTGAAAATCCATGTTGTGATTTGCTTTTCAAAATTTCGTAGCTTAGCTTCTTAAACAACAAGAGAGATAATGAGAAAGATTATTTCAATTATTTACGAGTTAACGGTCATTGTAAAACGACAATAACAAACCATAGACAACAATAAAAAATAGAACCACATGAGAAAAATAATTTCATTTATGCACATATCGCTTGACGGTTTTGTAGCAGGACTGAACGGAGAAATGGACTGGATTAAAGTTGATGAAGAAATTTTTGATTATGGTGCCAAGCGGATAAGCGAAGGCGACACTGCATTATATGGACGAGTAACTTATCAGATGATGGAAAATTACTGGCCCACTGCAGCAGACAAGCCGACTGCCACCAGGCACGACATTGAACATTCAAAGTGGTATAACAAAGTTCACAAAGTTGTTCTATCAAAAACAATGAAGGATGTGGGTTTGACTAACACAGAAATTATTAGCGACAACCTTTCGGACAGAATAAATGAAATAAAACAACAGGCAGGTAAAGACATCTTGCTTTTTGGTAGCCCGGCAGCAACACATTCACTTATTCAATTGAATTTAATTGACGGCTACTGGCTATTTGTTAATCCAATTATTCTTGGACGAGGCATTCCATTGTTTGTAGACATCAAAGACAAAATAAAACTAAAACTACTGACTACCCGGCAATTTACTTCCGGGGTAACTGAACTGAATTACACAGTCGACAGACAATAATAGCGAACCGCTAACAAAAGTATTGGCAAAAGCTCGGCGGAGTCCCTTTCGCCCGGGTTTCAGAAATTACCGATGCTCTTCGTTCCAATACAAAATACCGGTCATTGCGAGGTACGAAGCAATCTCAAGAAATGAGTATGCCCATTGCGGGGTGAATTAGGGGGATTGTTCTTTTTTTACCGGGCGGATAGCATAAACCAGGATTAAAAATAGGATTAACAACAATGCAAAAACAACAGAGTATAAAATAATTTCACCATTGGAACTCCCCATTTTTATCTGGTACCTGTCTGGTCTAAGGTTGTAATAAAAAAATAAACACTGGTCGGAGCGTCCGCTCCGATCTCCCATGTGCAAGCGTCGCGCTTGCGAAATCTACACAAATGCTTGCTTATTTTGTGACTTCCCTGATTAATGCGTTATAGCGATTTTATTTTCTTGTTCTATCCGTTGGATAACGCCGGTGCCAACTATCTTATCGCCTTCCAAAATGGTAAAAGAATCTCCGCTTTTTAGATTCTGGCGAATATGACGGGAGGGGAGAAGTTTTACTACTGCGGTTGCAGTTTCGCCGGGTTTAAGTTCTTCTCTGTTAATAAAAGAAATTTCGCCGGAAAAATGCTGGAGAGTACTAAACGCAAACGAAGGTCTGTAATGATTATATACAGGCTTTTTCCGTCCGCCATTTTCTGTAGGAAAAAGCGACAAGGTTGCTGTAAAATTATATGCAATTTTATGTGGCGTCATAGCGCTTGCTGCTTTACAAATTTAATACATTTATTAAAAGTGGGCAAATAATCTTCATGAATACTTATAGCATCAAAGCCATCTAATTCCAAATCAGTATGAGGAATTTTATTAAACCCCTTTTTGTCAACATTAATAATCAATAAATATTCATAGGGTGGCTCATATTGTTGTAGTATTGAGTTGGAAACAAATTCATTAATTGCTTCCGGCGATTTAAAAAACTGTTTTCCTTCAAGTGTATTTTTCTCGGTTCTAAGAATACCCTTACTATCAAAATCCTGCTTTTCAAATCGTGAAACTGCTCTGTATAGTGTAATCATTATTCGTCAGTTGGAGGTATTGCTTTAGATTATATAATGGCGAATGTACAAAAAACAAAAAGCCCCGCTTTCGCGAGGCTTTCGTGACCCGGATTGGATTCGAACCAATGACCCCCAGCTTAGAAGGCTGGTGCTCTATCCAACTGAGCTACCGGGCCATTATACACTACCCAATTAATTGCCCCGACTTTCAAGTCGGGGGTTAAAATAAATAACGACGGCTTTAGCCCAAAAGAATTTCATAGAGTATTTTACATGTCTGAATGATATAACATGTCTTTTAGAATATTGCCCTCTATTTGACAAAAGCGTGCAAATTTAAAAAACAATCCCCGTTTTATAAACTAAAAAAATTGAATGCCCCCTATTACGAATGAAATCACTCCCGACTTGGAATTTGGAATTTTTACTTTTGGAATTTAAAACTTGGAATTTGGCTTGTGGAATTTGGAATTTTAACATTGGAACCCTCACTTTTGAATCTGTATTTCATCCTTCCCCGTTCCCCCCGGCGCGTCCCCGTCTTTGAGTATTTGCACCGGTATCAGGTCTCTCACATAGTTCCATTGTTTATCATACCATTTGAAACCGTCATATTCACCACTTGGCACATAAGTATATTTACGCCCCGGGTCATTGTATTGCGATACCAGCTTGTCAAAATAGATCATTTGCTTTTCGGTATCTAAGTTCATAGACACCTGCACTCCTTTTTTATACTCCAGTATGAACCGGTTTATTCGCTGCTGCGGATTGCTTTCCGATGCCACCGCAAAAATCGGCGCGCCGAATGTTACCCCATTATCGGCGAGCATCAGCACATCAAGCACCTTTTTATTACTGATCGGGCTTGAGCCGTTGTAGCCAAACAGGGTGTACCCATTTTTACCATCCACATCATGCGTAATAATGCGGTAATAAATTGCCCCATACCACTTTCCCCCGCTCAGTATGCTGTCCTCAGCCCCCTTGCCCAACTCCTCCGAACAATCAAATAACGGATAAAGCTTCAGTTGCGCCTGTGGCAATTGTATCGCCCCATAGTAGCGTTCAGAAATAAGCGTAGGTATAATCGCCCAGTTGAACAAACGGAAACTCCTGTCATCGGGATACATGATGTTCACCTTGTCTTTAAACTTATCAAAAGGGTAGTAAAACGAATTAGGTATTTTCAAAGTCCTCACCAACTGCTTTACAAAACGCTCGCAATAAAACGTGTGCGTATCCGGTATGAAGGCATTATACATCGAGTCGATAGTCACCAGCATGGAGTCCTCCATAATCTGGAACTTATCCATATCCTGCGGACTAATCTGCCCAAACGCTCTCCCGCCTGCCATCAGCGCAAGAACATATACTACAATAACAAAGTACCTTTTCAACATAGCTATTCCAAACACCAAACCTAAAGAATTTTCCGTTAAAAATATAATAAGGTTTGACATGGGTCAGGGCAAACGCATTAAAATTTATAAACCCGAAGGGTTGACATTATTGTAGAAATCATGTTCAGAAATGTACAAAACCCCGAAGGGCAATGTCATTAAGTTAAGGCAGAAAATCCCGAAGGGATGATATTATTGTAGTAAAATTAATTGCATAACACACTAACCCGGAACGGGTGACATTATTATCTGTTCATGAAAAAGGCTTAACTTAATGACATTGCCCGAAGGGGTGAAATCGCATACCCCCAAAGTCTCTTCAATCGGTTCTAAATCACAGGCAACACAATCTCATAATCTCGAAATCCCATAAATCCCGGTTCTGACAACTCCGTCTCAGCCGTGTCTCTGCCCTTCGCAGGACACAGCGGCAGTCAAACTACTTTTCCTTCTTTTCTCGGGCAAACAAAATATTTTTCCCATTTGCCCGTTAAATTACAATAATGTTTTGCTGTATTTATGTATTATTTTTATTATCTTTAGTATTCAAAGGCATTTCATGAACCGTAATTACACACTATTAATCCTCGGCACTCTGCTCATTTTTTACACCGCTTGTCAAAAAGATAGCAAGGTATCCCCAAATGCAACCCAAACTGTCAAACCCGCTTCTCCCACCGATTCAACAAAAAATAACACAACCGATTCAACAAAAAAAAGCACTATCCATGCAACAAAAATAACCGACACATTCCGGCAGCTCCCAATTATCTATCCCTATACTCAAACTGCAACAGGAATGATGAATAATTCTTACAGTTGGCAGTATTCTATTTATCAAGATGCTTCAAACAGTGGATTTGTTTTTTATATCCGGCACATAAACAGAGATTCTATTAAATTTACAAGCCAATGGTGTGATGGTTTTGATTTTGGTAATAATATTACAGCTGCGTTTGGAGTAAACAACACAAATATATATAGCATTAGTTTTATGAATAAGGGTGATGCGAATATGCCTGCTTCTTCTTATAATTTCAAAATAGTAAACGATTCTCTCTATGCGAGTTGGTATTATTATACATCAGAGGGTTGTACGGATTGGACAGTAGACACAGGCACTTTTGCCGGTAAAATACAGTAGAGCATCAGTTGGCGTATAAGACTTTCAGCTTTGCGTCCTTTGCATTTTAATAAATAATAAGAGTCTTTGCGCTCTTTGCGTGAAACCTATTTTGCCGGAATTTGACGTTTAATTGGTATTATTAAAATAAATTTTATGAAGCGTAACCACACACTATTAATCCTCAGCGCCCTGCTCATTTTTTACACCGCCTGTCAAAAAGATGGCAAGGTATCCCCAAATGCAACACAAACTATCAAACCCGCTTCTCCCACCGATTCAACAAAAAACAACACAACCGATTCAACAAAAAAAAGCACTATCCACGCAACAAAAATAACCGACACGTTTCGGCAACTCCCAATCATCTATCCCTATACCCAAACGGCAGTAGGAATGATGCATGATTTTTTAGACAACGATTACGAAAGACCTAATTTTTATGATTCAAGCAGCACATTTATTTTTTATATCCGGCATATAAGCAAAGATTCCGTAGAGTTTTCAGGCAGTAAACCACCTTTGTATAATTATTATGGTGTTATTACAGCTACGTTTGGAGTAAATAGTGCAAATATATACAGCATTAGTTTTAAGTACAATACGAATGATATATATATGCCTGCTTCTTCTTATAATTTCAAACTAGTAAATGATTCTCTTTACGCAAGTTGGGATTATTATATCCCGCAGGGTTGTTCCGATTGGTTAACAGGCATAGGTACTTTTGCCGGTAAAATACAATAGAGCATCAGTTGGCGTATAAGACTTTCAGCTTTGCGTCCTTTGCGTTCTAATAAATAATAAGAGTCTTTGCGCGCTTTGCGTGAACCTTATTTTGCCGGAATTTGACGTTTAATTGGTATTATTAAAAGAAATTTCATGAACCGAAAATACACACTATTAATCCTTGGCGCCCTGCTTATTTTTTATGCTGCCTGTCAAAAAGATGGCAAGGCATCCCCAAATGCAAACCAAACTGTCAAACCCGCTTCTCCCACCGATTTAACAAAAAAAAGCACTATCCACGCAACAAAAATAACAGACACCTTTCGCCAACTCCCAATCATCTATCCCTATACCCAAACTGCAACGGGAATAATGCATAATTTTTTTAACAGCGATTATGATGGACCAAATGTTTATGATTCCAGCTATACATTTGTTTTTTATATCCTGCACGTAAGTAAAGATTCTATTCAATTTACAAGCCAATGGGGAGATTTTTATGATTATCATAATATTAATGTAACGTTTGGCGTAAACAGTGCAAACATATATAATGCCAATTTCTCGGAAAATAGTTGGGACCCAAAGTCCAATAATTTCAGAATAGTAAATGATTCTCTTTATGCAAGTTGGGTTTACTCTGTCCCGGAGGGTTGTGTTGATTGGGGAATAGGTATAGGCACTTTTGCCGGTAAAATACAATAGAGGGTAAGAAGATAGTGGATGAGACTTTTGGCTGAATTTAATTGTTATCCGTTGTGGCGGATGTTCCGCCAGGGCATCCGGTACTATAAATATAAGCCGTTCTCCGAACAGTACCCTTGGAATTTGGAATTTGTAATTTGGATTTTTCTCCCTTGTGGCGTATGTTCGCCCCGCTTGCTAACACTTGATTTTATTCAATACTTTTACAATTCAACGAAGTATTTTTATTCTTCATTACCAAAAAAATGAAAACAGGAAATAGCATTTTCCGGTTTATAATTTGCATTATTTTATGTGCAGGTTTTACAAAATGCTTACCGGGCAATGACCGGCAGGCAAGTGAAGAAAACAGGAATTTGGTATTTGATTATTCAGACCTTAAAATAATTCAGAAAGCCGATTCTATTTTATCCGACTCCACAAAATGGAATAAGCAGGACGATAGGCAATGCACTGATGACATTGCAACCGGAAAATACAGCCTTTTTTGCGCCCTTTATAAAGCTTCAATTGATGTAACAGGAAAATATATTCACCGCAGAGCAGCAATGCAGGCAGTAAGATTTGCCGTAGAAAGACACGATAACAAGCGCATCAGTGAACACCGCCTCATGGACTGGAATAACAGCCCTGAAACAACATTTGCAGAATTAAAAAAGGTGTTACAAGAATCGATAGACACGGTCAAAAGACAATTAAAGTAACACCCCCCAAAAAACTCACTTCCTTTTATTTTCGGTTTTTCATTTTCGCCATTGTTAGTATATCGGGCAGGCATGTGAATATTCTATATACAACACGATCTGCATCTCACTTTGAGTTAAAATAATGAAAAATAATTACCAAAATTTGGTTAGTAAATATTAATTACCTAATTTTGGTTAGAAATCAAACGATAAATCATTCAGCCATATACAGAAAAGTGCAATGATTTATGGATTTGAATATTGTAAACTTAAATTGATAACAAAAAAATGAAGCCCAAATTAAAGAACGTAAATGAAAATTACTTTTAATGATGACAGTCTTGAGGAGTTGTATTATATCCCATTAAACAATTTAGGGAAACAACAGTTCTCAAAATCGTTAATAAAGAATTACCAGAAAAGAGTGAAGATTTTAAAGTATGCCAATGATTTAGGAGATATCGCGAAATTAAAAGGCATGAATTTGGAGAAAGTGAATAGCAAAAAGTTTAAAGAGTGTTATTCAATTAGAGTTAATGATCAATTTAGGGTCATTTTCAAAGAAGTTAAAAAAGGAACAGTAGAAATACTAATTCTGGAATTAAGTAAACATTATGAATAAGGTAAGGGTTTTAAAACCCTTACTTTATTCATAAACAAAAAAATAGATTAGTAATAAAAACGCAAAGAGGAATAATAAATGTCAAATCGTAATTACATAGTACTTGGTAGGGATGGCAGGGCAATTTCTGACGATGAAAACCCATTGCATCCCGGGTATATCATTGAAATGGAAATTGAAGCCAGGGGTTTTAAAAAGCAGGATGTCGCTCATCGATTAGGCATCAAACCTCAGCATTTGTCTGAATTGCTCAAGGAAAAACGAAATGTCAGTGCCTTATTAGCGCTGAAATTAGAACAAGTATTTGGGCTTGATGCTGACTATTGGTTAAGAGTTCAGTCGGGTTATGATCTTGCGAAAGCGCGTCTGAAATTAGAGATGGTTGATGACTAACTTTTCCTCCTGTTAAACTCACTTCTTTTCACTTGCGGTTTTTTGATTTGATATTGCCAAAGTACAAAATATCCGGAGCGCTTGAGCGGGCAGCAGCAATGTCAGGAATACCGTCTTCATTGAAATCACCTACTGCAAAACCATATACGCTACCCTTTGAATCACCAAAAGAAATTGTTGTAAAGTTGCGGCCTGTCCCGTCATTAAAAAATACGGTTGATGGTGCCCCTAGGTGGCCTACGATGATATCCGTTTTTTTGTCGTTATTCAGATCGGCTATTGCCAGTGCATAGGGTATTGTCTTTGCATCAGCTAAGGAGATACCTGCAGAAAAGGTTTGGTCTTTTTGCCCAAAATAGATATTCACTCCTTTGGTTTCGTCTATAGTTACAATGTCAGGTAAACCATCTCCATCGAAATCTGCTACTGCCGCCATACGAATCCTGGCGTTAGATGGCCCGAATGGAATGCGATGCGAATCCGGGTAAGCCATATCTGCACTACCGAGGTATACGTAACTCTGCCCACCGTCACGATACGGCACCACAAGGTCAATAAACCCGTCTTTATTAATGTCCACAGGGTATATTGTTGTGCAAGGATATGGAGCAAATGCGATGCAATCAGCATTAAACTGTCCTTTCCCGTTGTTTAAACAGATATAATTTGATGTATTTCCCGGCCTGCCCCTGTTTGCCAAAATGAGATCCGGAAATCCGTCGCCGTTGATATCAGCGACTGCCACATTCCGTGTGGACCATTCAGGACGCCCAAATTCAGACCCGACTGTAAAATTGCCCTTCCCGTCATTAAAATAAACAAGTTTCCGGTCCGGCATGTCATTGCTAACGGCAATATCAGGGAAGCCATCACCATTAAAATCAGCCACCGCCCCGGTATAGGAGCGGTCAGCTACCGTCCCGAGGTCATAAGCCTTTCGTATTCCTCCCTTCCCGTCACCCAGCAGTACCCGGTCTACAATAGGCCAATGTCTTCCTTTCACCAACAAAATGTCAGGATGTCCATCGCCATCGAAATCAGCAAAACTCACATTAGCTGTTGAATCAGATATCGCTTCAAGCAGTAAACTACGATCGTAGTCGGGAAGATCATTCATATACTTTCCCATTTTTGCTTGTCCGTTGTCAGAAGCTTGATGTGAATATTCTTATGAGCAAGAGATTGTCGAAATACTTATAAGGCACACAATAAAAAAGTAAATTTTCATGGCATTTATTTAAAGGTATATTTCATTATTTCAAAGTAGCCTGAAAGTTCGCTAAAGTTGCTGATAACTCAAAATATGCGAACGGTTTTCCGTTGTGGCGGATGTTCCGCCAGGGCATCCGGTACTATAAATATAAGCCGTTCTCCGAACGGTATTCAAAGGTAGAAAGTTCCGTCCTTGTCAGAATGTTTGTCTTGCTCGTGGTAGCAAAATAACGAGCACTTACTATTGCAGAACCGCTGGCACTAACCCGTTGTGGCGG
>Ga0207047_1029_pt1 | contig 36883 bp, 28 predicted proteins | sample Alteio_BWMinCont_67_FD_153302 | JGI IMG/M metagenome (GOLD analysis project Ga0207047, IMG submission 153302) | Enriched cells from forest soil in Barre Woods Harvard Forest LTER site, Petersham, Massachusetts, United States -... | ecosystem: Environmental > Terrestrial > Soil > Temperate forest >...
TGCCACTGCAAATGCTCCCGGAGAACCCGTTCTCACAAGAGTTCCTATCCCCCCTACGATATTCCCATTGATATCATAACAATATCCCCCAGTGAATACACTTGCATTATACGATGTAGTCGTTACCACTTTCGCTTCATTTCCCCAACTAATTCCATTATCTTTTGAAACAATGAAAGCAATGTCTGAATCTGTATACTTGTACGGGAATGTATCATTTGCATATTGCTCACTAGTTGCATTAGGCGACGCGTATATTCGAGTCATATAGTTATACAAATTATTTTCCACAGGGACAACCGTGTTAAAAAGCGTTTGATTATCTGCTTCCTTGCCATTACTTAGTCCACTTTTCTTAAGATCAAATGTCGCATCATATATTGCAACTGCAGGAAACCACGATGCACCTTTATCATTACTTCTCGATAGATACGTGTTTGCATGACTTGTTCTCGGAGCCACAAACCGTTCCCAAACAACATATATATTATTCGCGCATTTTGGGTCAGCTGTGATTGTAGGAAGATCATCAACAGTTCCTTCTTCTATAGAAAACGGTTCACTAATATTGAAAACCGGTTTCCCCCATGTGACGCCATCATCATCTGAATACGATGTTGCAATTCCACTTTGCGTAATCGATTCAGGATTACGAGTAGTATTTGCTGCCATAACCGTCAAAAACACCCTAGCTCCATCGGCAGAATAAGCAAGTGACGGCTGAGTAATTCTATTAACTACCCCACCTATAGTAATCTGAAAAGGAACCACAACTCTACACCATGACTTTCCCCTATTATGAGAATAAGCAATCCCCGCTTCCAAAGCCCCTTTAGTACTTAAACGATCATTTTGCCAAGCAACGATAATCACACAGGGATTTTTAGGAGAAACAACAATATAAGGATCAACTGCTGCCCCATAATAAATCGTAGTATTCATTCCAGGGACAGCCTGCGTAGCCAAACCAGAAATCGGCACAGGATCCTCTCCATCTGGATAACCAACATTAACATCCTTCCTAATAATTTTTATGTCTGCCATATAAATTATTATATCAAATATAATTTACACTGAAGGATAATTTCCTGGAACATTAATGAGATAAAATTGAAAAACCAAAATAATTGACCACCCCATAAAAAAAGATATATGCATTCGTGCTCGCTAGAAAATGGCAGCAGCTCAACACACGGAATCGAAGGACAGCGACAGTGTGGCGCTCACCGGATATGAAGCATTTGTGGCACTAATGCCCAAACTTGTTCCCCTAGAAATGCTAATCAAAACAATGGGATATGGACCATTCCTACCCCAATCTCTCTTAAACCTTCTTTCCCTAAATTTCACAATAACGATGAGTAGCAAAGGAAGTTTTATGCTCGAGCTTTTTGATGATCAGAAAACGGAACTAGCTCAAAAGATTATCGATTTTTATACTCAATACACGAAACATAGTTGCCATAGCAAAGCATTTCTCAAAAAAAATATTCTTGGTTCCGCGCAAAAAATCTTTTCCGACGAACGCGCAAAAATCTGGAAATATCTAGAAACGAAAGCGCCAGGAGAAATGTCTTATCTCGATCAAGGCAAAAGGGATCCGGTCCTCCCACCAACCTCTGGCCTGAGGGAATTCATATGCCGTCCATTCATATCGAAAAAACATGGCCAAGTACAAGTTGAATTCTTCCGTATTGTAATAAACGAACCCGGTCTACCCCCAAAAGAATATTATATCAAATATCAGCAAAATACTCTCCTCACTGCCCACCAAGCCGCCCTAATGAATAAATCAAATGAACTGAACAAAAAAGGCAAAAAAGCCGAAGCGGAAGATCTTTGGATGAACGAGTTCACGAACATAATCCTTTCAGGATGGGTATTTTCCTCGTGGACAGAAGTTCTTTCATCTCACGAAAAGGGAACCAACTGTGATCAGGAACTATACAAGGTATTGATTCATTAATAAAAAAATTCCTTAAATTTTCGCAATATGAAATCCAACCATACCAATTTCATCAATCGATTTCATTTGTTCTTCTTCACTTGCGCCTTTTTTTCCAAGACATGCAAGATAGATCTTTCTCGCTTCTTCCAAAGTGTCTACACCGGGTAAAATTTTTTCCAATGTTTCTCCGATGATATATTTATCCAGAGCATTCTCACCCTGATAAACATTGATCTTCATAACAACCGCTACGACCTTTTTCTCCAAAAAACTAAATTCTATCCTGTCACCAACCTTTATTTCCTTCTTCGTCTCCGTCCATTTCCTCCCTTCGACCGTTTTCTTACCACATGCAATTGCATCAAACCATCTCTCATCAACTCCCATCGTATGAATCTGAAATTTTTCGTCCATGCCCGCTCACTTCGTTTGCGGCTCACTTCGATCGGTTTGCTAAAGCAAACTATATGAGTCTCTCAAATGTTACGACATTTCAATTTTATATCGTCCAACCCTGTTCCGCTGAAAAAGTTGAAAATGTCCTCAACTGTACATCTCTCCAATTGAGAAGATTCAAAGTAAAATGAAAGCCAGATCAATTAGCGAATTTCGTTTTAATCAAAATTTTGCTTCACGTGATGTGTACCCAATATATTCGAAATTATGTGAACAATGCGATCAACAACCTGAACCCTCCATTGTGACTTTAGCTGTTTTAAATAGGTCTCCTGCTGAGATAAAGAGCATGACCCCAGTGGAGATTGAGGAATTTAGATCTATTATAGCTAAAGACGGCACTCCAAAAAAAATTGTTCATGTGAAACAAAAAAGGAAAATCTTACTAATTTTACATCGGGGGTTATACTTGATGCCTCCTGTCATTGTCTTGGTGGCCGTGTTAGTAAGTGTTTAACTGCGGAATCATGGTCATGTCCTTTTTGTTGTGCTATAGTGTGCAATTCTTCGTGTTTTTTACTTCACATTGCGGACAATCATTTAAATCTGCCCACTGAATTAGTCGTTCCACATACAGCAATTGGCGGTCAGTGGTGTCCTCTATGTCGCACAACGTCCCTTCCTGGAGATGAACGCTCCTACTTCACAGCATCCTCATTATGTTCCCTAATTGTAAAAATGTGGAAAGACATCGATTCCGGAACCCTCATAAATAACCTAACTGTGAAAAATTCCCTTTGCAAAAATTGCATCGGATTTGAAAAGAAAAAAATAATATTACCGGTAAAATATGTTCGGGGACATATTTTTGTGAGTAGCGAATTTTATCCATTAGAAGAAAATATTCCACAATATATTCTGCTCCCTCCAGTTTCATTAAGAGATCTTCTCTACCTCGAAACCTACAGTAGCACTGATGAATTTTCCGGACTTTTGACCATTTTCTTAACACAAAAATATATTCCAGGATCATACATAACTTCAACTGATTATGAACAACTGGATATGATATCTTATGTTCAGGATTTATGGAACCAGATACGAAACGCTCGGGGAGAAATTAAATTAACGATGCTTCCAGGTGTGAAATTATTAGCAAGTATTCGGGCCGACATAGCTATCTATAATAACGCAATGGACAGCACACGATTACCCATAGTTCTTCAACATCTCATTCGAGACTACAGTCACATGCAACATTGGTATTTCGAATCAATGTTATCACAAATTCATAATGACGCTATACGGTACGGTCCCTCCGCCTTCGCATTACTTTCTGCCCTTGAAGCTGCTGACAAGCGAGTTGCACTCTTAGAACGAATGCCATCCATCAATTTATGGCAGAGATTCAAGAAGTTCTTAAAAAATTGAATTAAATATATTTTCGCTTTCTCTATGAGAAGACATCGAATAACGTTCAGTTGCCTCCGATTGAGCCCACTTCAAAAAAAACTGCCGACGAACCGTGTTAGTTACATGATCATCATAAAATTGAATAGATTATTCCTTATGAAGTTCATTAGATTTTAGAACGATTATTATCATGGGCATACCCTATTCAGGCCCAGGTGAAATTCATAGATATGGTATCGCTGACCAATGGGGACTTCTAACTCATTACAACAAGAAATTAATAAAATTATTAGAAAAATGTACACATCAAAACCTTTCAGATAAAGATTCTCCTTCAATTAAAGCCGCTTACTTTTCCCTCGATAGAGAATGTCCAATTATTAAACCAAACACAAGAGGATTCTTCACAATGAACATACGTGATCAAATCCTTGCTCTCGAGGTATTACGTCGCAAAAGATGCGTCGAACGATTCGTAGAAGATCAAAATAAATATTCAGAGAAATATCTTCTCGATCCCTTGTTGAAAATAACCTATTCACCAAATAGATTTTTAATTCTTAATGTTCGATCTGGCACGTATGATATATATGGATCAGATCGCAGATTTTTACCCCCAAAATTTACCTCGCATTTGCGAAATGAAAAACGTACAATACTTGGAGAAGAAGTCTACAGAGTAACTCCTCCCTCCATATATGGCCGTTCTGTGTTCACCACAGCTTTCGCATCGAGTTTCTATATTTTAGGCAAGCAATATAACATACTTGCACACATTCCAATTCCCGAATTAGGCATATACACATTTATTCAATTTACACTATGTGGTGACAAATTATTTATATTTGCCCAATCAACTCTCCATTACGTGGAACAAATACATCGCATACAAACTTTCATGATCGACATAAAAATGATGATTGAAGTATATTCCATACGGTGTGTAGCATCAAACATAAAAGTTCTACTCGGCCAACGCAAACTAATTTTCGGTATCGCTCCCCTAAGTCAAAGTCCCATGAAAAAAATTTACATACAAAATTTCTTAATCGAACAAATAAAAATAATTGAACATAACATTGCCGATATAATTACTGAATACCTTGATGTTTTTTCTAAATTCCCCATAGATGCTATAAAAATAAATGAAAAAGATGAGATACATCATTTTAGTAATCGATAAATTCATAACAAGGATATAAACTGATCTTCATAGTGCTGGGATCAAATTTAATCTTCTTAGATCCCATTTTCTTCAACAGATGATAAAAAATTTTATTTTCAGATTCTTTTTTATCTGTGACATGCATACAATTAAGCCATTTTTGTTCTTCCATCACCGAAGCCAAAAATGTTGCTCTCAAATCCCCATCCTCCAAACTAACTCCATGCAAACAAGGCACATACACATCCCAAAATTTCTCCTCCTTCACATAAAAATCCTCCTCCAGGAAATTTAATTTGAATCTATAATACCCCTGTATTAACAATTTATCTAATCCTTCCTTTGTCAAAAACAACGAAACAAAACGTTTGTCGTCATAGGCGCTATATAATGTGTATTTTATGATTGTATCAACTAGATTAGCATCTTTATAAAATGTTCCGATACAGCCTGCGAGTCTATATTTATCACTCTCTAATTCCTCAATGGTAACAAATATTCCCATCGAAATATTATTCGGATAATTATAATTGAGTTCGCTCTTTACTAATTTAAATAAAGTGTTCATATCTTCTAAATCAATATTCGGATTCTTCCCAAGCAAACCTCTTACAATATTCATGATCTTTCTCGGCAGTCCAACTAAAGATTCAAGCTCCCATATGTAAAAAATTGGATAATTAATTCCAACATAGGTGACAAAACTTTTATCATTACGATTTCGTGAACTACTGTAACTAATTATTTTCGGATTGTTCTTTATTCTGGATACTAACCATATCCATAAACGAATCGCATTTTTCCCACACACCGCGGACGAATGACTGTTCATATCTTTTTCATTCAACATTTCAATTGATTTAATAAATTCCATATCTTTTTTTCTGACACAGGCGGCTTCTTCTTCACTGATAGGCCCAAGAGTAAATCTGAACGAACATTCTTTTCCCAAAATATTCCGATCAAAACGATTCGAATAATTTTCCCCATAATGCGTCAAATCGGTATTAACAATAAATAACGTTCTATGCGGATCAAATAATTTCATAATATCACCCCCAACTTGTTCCATATTATTTGAATTCCCCACCAACAACGGAATTATCTTAACATCCGCTTTAAAAAACAACAACATCGGTAACTGATTTCTAAACGAATGCTCCTTCAAGAAATAATCATCATTCACTTGGAACAAGGGGTTATCTCTCAAACTATTAATCTTATCACTAACGGAAATCACGTTATCAGTATCATATTTTATATGCTTAAAACTTGGCACAACAATTAAATTTTTATTTGCATGAAAGGTGCATAGCAATATAACTTCAGAAATAATAGACCAATCGACAGAATCATAGGTCTTAACGAGAGTTTTTCCACAGAATGAATATCCAGCATGAGGAACAATAATCCCGAAAGACTTATATCTAAATGGTTTTTTGTTCCTGCTGTACAAATCATCTCTAATATTTCCAATCTGAGACATAAAATCTTTTTCATGCCATTGCCCATCATTCTTCGGATAATAAATATCTCCCATAACAGAATTTGACCCAAAATTATTCGAATCCATTTATTATAACAACAGACAATTTTATGCTTGCGAGAAATAATATTTATATTAGTTAAAATATATGGTTCAACATTTTGGGCAAATTTCTTTGATTGGTATAAATGTTCTTACAGTTGTCCTTGCCGCTCTAATATTTTATGTCGTCGCTGCTTGGTTTGATGTTCTCGCTCACCGAGTTGCCATTGGTAATAAACCAGAAATAAATAAAGATGAATATCATGTAGCATTTAGGTTAGCCATGATTTGGACCGTATTTGTTATTATCATTATTGTTACCGCTTCGTTAGTTTTTTCTCTTTTCCCAACATCTAAAGATATACCTGATTGGGGAGGCCACGAAGTTTCAAAAGATGTGCGAGATGCAATAAAAATACCAGAATTTATAAAATAAAAATTTGAAATAAGAATACCTTATGTTATTATATTTGATAATAAACAATTAAACCCCTATGATAACACTAATTCATCCAACTGATGGGAAAATATCCATTCCTTTGACCACTGATATCGGGACACTTCGATCGAAATATATGAAATTGGGTAATTATTCTATCTATTGGAATGATCTGATGGTTGTCGATACAATAGTGGTGAATAGTTGTAAATTCAATACTGCGGCGGTTGGGTCGAAGAGTCATATGCCATTTTATGAATATTTCTCTGCAGCATCGTCTTTTGGAAAAGATCCTATACTCAACGACTCTCCACGGATAAAAAAAAATTCATATGAAAATGATGTTGTCAAATTCCCTCATTCCAAATGCGAGATCGAATTTAATCGAACGATTCGTGTTCCAGACAATGGGAAAACATATCCGTTGCCACCTAAATTAGGTTCATTTAATTTGCACATGAATTCAGAAAAACAAATAACCCTTGCTATGTATCAAAGAGAAGCGCTATGGATGAATTTCGCGAAATATTATTTTGAAGGCGTATCACCAACTATCGCATTAAAAGTCGGCGTAGGTAATGTTAATGCAATTAATGGTGAAGCCTGGGATAAAAACATCGGAGTATTGAATCGTGAATCTCAAAATTATGTTTTTTTGCCAACTCAGATGTGGCTGGATGGAATTCGTGTGTCTGATATCCATTATAAAAGACTGAAAGGGGAAATGTATCATTATGGTCTCGACGCAGTATCTCGAGAGCAATATGTGAGACAATTCGTTGCAATGCCTTTGTTAAATAAAACAACCATTGAGAATCAAATGGCATCGCAGGGACTGATTGATAAAGTTGACGGTGGGTTTAAATTCGAAGTATTTGTTCCATATGAGAGGGATTTCTCCGTGTACATTCAAGAGAAAAAACTATTCGTTGATTCATCTGCAGATATCGCAAAGTTTAAATTGGAACCAGAATCACTTTTAAAAATATTTCGTCATAAGGATCATGGCAGTGGGAAGAAGACCACATTAGAAGATATCGGCATGTGCGCAGGGGATAATCTACACTGTCAAAAAAACATAGTGCTTTTTGTGAAAACATTAACGGGAAATGTTATCACGATTCCATTTGAAAGCAGTATGACTATTGAAGAAGTTAAATGTGAAATTTACAAAAAGGAGTGTATACCACCAGATCAACAAAGGTTGATATTCGCAGGAAAACAATTGGAAGATGGAAGGACATTATGTGATTATAATATTCAAGTGGAAAGTACTTTGCATCTCGTTTTAAGATTACGCGGAGGTGGTGAACCCCCAGATCCCAGAAAGAGTGCGGCGATGGGTCTATCAGCAGGAGGTTTAATAATTCAGAAGATATATGAAGATCCCAGTGAGGTTAATTTTTGGAATGTTTACCAGTATGAAAGTTGCCGAATTAATATAGTTAATTCTGCAGAATCCCTTGCTCTCGGAATCAAAATGCCGGATACGCCGATTACCGCTTCAACATACATAAAACACGGGTTCCCATGGTTCGAACTCTACGATGAAAAAATCGCCTTATCGATGGACAAGACCAATTTAGATAATGTTAAATCAATAGGTGAAATTGACGAAGACGATTTCATCGGCGATATCGAAGAAGAATGTTGTATATGTTTCAGTAATTATTCAAACGTTAAATTCAATCCCTGCGGACACGAACTATGTTTTGAATGTTTTAAAACTATTGCCGATCCAAAGAAATGTCCCGATGGAAAATTACAATGTCATCTCTGTAGAGGATTCGTATCTACAGAACGTGTTAAATTAATCTCTGGAACCATGCCATTAGATGAAAATCATATTATGGTTGACCCCAAGAATATTATTAAATTGGTAAATAATGCGCCATAAAATATTGAATTTTGAAGTATATGGAGATAGAGCTTTTTAAAAACCTATGAAGTATAAATAATGAGTTCATTTGCTATTCCACCTGATACTACTGTTCCAACGCCCGGTCTGACATCCAAACAACGTTGGCTCTATGCAGGATTTGGAGGACTGGTGGGCATCGCAGTAGGCATTGGACTAACTCTTGCCGTCATTGGCCATTTACTTCAACAAGGAAGAAGACATTAAACGAAAATCAGATAAAAATAACACTAACCACGGGAAGAATAATAGCCGAGATTATTGATGCAGTTTTGAAAGCGTTATTGATTACTATGAATTTTGACTGATCATAAATTCCCCCAGGATTGTCACTATAAGCTGTTTCTCCCGAATACCACATACGGCGAATTGATAGCATAAAATAACTTTCGACTAACCAAACACCGGGAACCCCTGATCCCCATACGCTTTCTGCATCAACCATCAATGTTTCGAAATTAATAATAGTCCCATTAAAAGTTTCATTAATCCATTCATTCATCCGAACCATAACGTTCTCCAATGGTTCCGCCTGAACAATATTTGTCGAGTAATCATACGAACCAGTCTGATAGAAATCTATATTATAGATATTCCCCGACACGAACCCTGCAAATAACAAAAAAAAGAAAATCGCTTTCATCTTAAGATAATTGAATCAAATTTAAATATAACGATCAATCATTAATAATTTCAATTTTTTCATCTGGTCCTTCATCAATTTCTTCTTCACCCTGATCGACATAAATAGTTGTCGAATCTGAATTCTTAGCTTCCATTAAATCTTTATTATTCTCAATATATTTCTTTGTTGGAGAAGAAATATTTAATTTAAATGATGGAGCTATATATTTCAAAATTTGAGAAGTTAGCGTATTATCAATTTCTTTTATCAAATTAACACACAGTAACTGTTGGTCAAGTTTTTCCATATTATTTTCAAAAGTCATCTCTTTTGCCAATTTCGGTAGATAATTAACAGCTGCTGATCTTATATAGTTCAGAGCAGGGGTGATTAAAAGCGCACCAGTTTTAATTCCCCTATCATCTTTTATCCAATCTATTTCTTCATTCCGTTTAGTTCTCATCAGATAGGCTAAACGATTAGTATCCGATGACCATAGAGATTGCATATTCAAGTCATCTTTTTTATATACTTTAATAAGAACATCACCGACATACACATGCAATTTTTTATGTCTCAGCGCAAATATTGCATTTTCAATAATCTTCGAATCATCTTCACCGAGAAGTTCTGCATCTTCGAAATTCTTAATTGCGGGAGAATTTTTATAATATTTTTTAACATAACCAAACGCACTAATTTTAACTTTATCATTACTCGTCGACATAGAATTCACATTATTTTTCAATTCCTTCACTTCGGAAACTTTTTCTTCGTAAAGACGATCCATCAATCTCTTGATTTCTGCATCCTTGTCTGACAGTATTTTTTTAATCTCCGCTTCCTTGTCTGACAGTATTTTTTTAATCTCCGCATCTTTATCTTTCCGCAAATTTTCTATAGCTATATATTTTTCTTCCCTTAATTGTTCACATTTCTCATTCTTTTTGAATAGTTCATTCTTATACTCCTTTATTTGTTCTAACAATAGATTGATTTGTTGATCATTTCCCTTTTGTACAAGAGCCTTGTTATTACAGGCAGTCTTATGGCGTGATAAACTTGATGAATGGGAAAATTTGGCAAAACATTTAGAGCATTCGAACACTTTACCATCAATGTCATCTAACTTCTTCGTCCTTAGAATATGTTTCTCAGTTTTTTCGTGCTTGTCAAAATTACTTCTCGCATCACATTCATAGTCACATTCTATACATTTGAATTTCATTATATTAAGCAAATATAATTAATTATTGTATTCTAACGCATTTTAGACAAAAGCTAATAGATAAAATCATGCATTCCAATACTGCGGAATTCTATCTATTGCCAGACAACAGATGACACCAAAGGGCCGTCTGCCTCCAATTTCGATTCATTAGTAGACATACTTACTTCCCGCGGTGCCCAATGCATAAAATCATCTCTCATTTCATATGTTGCTGTAAGAAAGATATAAACAAACATATGCTCAAGAGATAAAATTATGCATTCCAAGACCGCAGAATTCTATCAACTGTCAAACCACATATGATAATTATTATTAAGCATAATTACTTTCTGTCGCGCGCCAAAGCATGAATCATCTCTTATTTCATATGTTGGAATAAGAAATATATAAACAAACAAGTGCTCGAGAGATAAAATAATACAGTGATGCACCGCGGAATTCTATCAATTCCCAAACCACACACACTTTCCGCCGTGTCTCAATGCATAAAATTAGCTTCAATAGCTCTATAGGATGATCCCTCAATATATTTCAAATATCTAACCATAACTCCTCTTTTCTCTAAATCAGCTATACATTCTTCACCCAACTTATTCCGCACACTGATTTCAACTGAAAATAATTTATCCAAAGATCTAAAACAGGTTCCAATCACCTTTTCACAAGAGAAAATCCCAAGAGAAAGATGTCTCAAATTCCTCATTAAAACTAATGAACTATCATCCAATATACAATTTGTTATATCCATTTTCAAACTTTGCAAAGAATCATTTCCCACGAAAGACCTCACAATCCCTCTACCTAAAACCTCCAACGAAATAAGTGAACGCAAACCAGAAATGTCAATATACGTCCACAAAGAACTTATTCGTAATATTAACTTTGTTAGATTTTTTAATTTACATAATTTACCATAATCCATTGGGGGAACACACTCAATGTCCAAGTGAGTCAAATTTGTAAGAAAATCAAAATTGAATATCACATCATAATCAATTATTTCTAGATGGGTTAAATCATTAAATGGTCCTACAGGGAAATCAATTAGATGACGAACATTTTTTTGTCCTTTTATAATTAGAGTTTGAAGTAGCAATAATGGAGTGATTCCGACAATTTCTCCGACCGTCGCATCTTTTAATTCTAAATACGTAAGATTTGTCAGAGATTTAACGCAATCTATATGTGGAAATGAATCCGTAATAGTTAATCTCCTGAGCCACGTCATTTTTGCGATAGTTTCTTCTCTATTTTTAAGACGCCATCTGTCACCAATATTGATATGCAAATCTGTTATTGTTGTCCACAGAGAAGTTTCCGCAGTGAATTCCCCAGTCCCATATCTGTCTATATTCAATTGTGTCAAATTTAATCTTCTAATTACGAAAGGACTAATTGTCGTGTTATGCGCAAGTGATAGGGAACACAAAGGAAGACCTTCAATGTCCAAATCAGTTATCGTAGTATTTGAATCTAAATTTAAATGTCGCAGATTTGTTAATTTTCGAAGCGTAACTCCTTTGATTTGATTATTATCTGCTAGATTAAGTGAAACTAATTTTGTCATCGCGTCAAGCCATTCTGTTTTTATAGCGTCACATTGATCTAAACATAACGAAGTTAAACCGGTCATTACGGAAAGATCGACAACCATGATTGATCGACCCGTACAATCTAAAGAAGTTATATTACCCAATACATTTAAATTTTGTGAACATGTTATTCCACTTTGACGTTTACCAACAGCTAATTTAGCTTTCGGAAATTGCCGCGGAACATTGGAATAATCTATGATTCCAATCATAGGAGCAAATAATTCTATAACAGGTTTCGCAATTAGGCATAATTTTCCTGCAAATCCCGGATGAGTTCGCCTTAACATAATTAGATCATCTATCTTGAAATATTCAACATAAGCTTCAACCGGTATAGTAAAAATTCCATGCAGAAAACGTTTCGAATCACTACAATCGCGCCGTTTCATTCTCAAATGGAATACATATCTCAATGATTATGATCTCAGCAAAGGCACCTATAATCAAATTTTTGACGCTATACACTCAAAAAATAATCACCAACAATATCATGCAAGGCTTTAATAATATGTTGCAAGAGAAATTCTGAAAGATGCTGTTTTACCATAGGTGCAAGTTTAGCAAGATGGGCTTTCTGTAAAGCAATTTTAGCAATTTCTTCTTTAGAGAAAATACGCGATGGGATTTGACCAAAAAGTACCATTTTAAACAATGTACCTCGTTTCGCTTTACTATGACGTCGATACGCCCACTCTAGATGTGTTGGCGGCATATCCATCTTGAATTCCCGGGGGAAATTTCCTTCTGGCACACTTAATGTACCTTTTTTATATTGACGAAAAGCTATTCCACCCGTTTCCAACACACCTACATAAAAAGAATATGTTAGCGATTTTATATAATCATCATGTTCTAAAACTTCAAAAACAGGAGAACGAGCGAGATATAAATCTAAATGAGGACTCGGATCTTCCAAAGAAATACGCACACCTTCACGGATATCACTAAAATAAAATTGTCTCTGGCTAAATTGCTCCGATGCAAAATCCATCGAACACCACTCCATATCCCGAGACACAAGTGTAAATTCCCTCCAAACATCAGTAAATGCTTTCGGAACTATTTCGCAATATGCGCCAGTTTGTCCCTCATGATGTACAATCCTTTGATGTGCCTTCACGACCGATAACTTATCAGACCAAAAGCCACAAGCATAACCACACACATGATCGCACCACATTAGCCCTACTAAAATAACTTCTATCAATCCTTTCAATACATTTACTATTACAACTTTATTATAATTTGCTCTATAAATTTGAAATATCACTAATTTGAACCGCGCATTAATTCAACCGACACCAGCCACCCATGCAGCACTTAATATGCCCATTGGCGATCATTCTTGGATGTTTATATCTACTTTCAAACAATTTCGCACCAACAAAACAGAAATATTTATCAACACACAATAATACATCTCAATATGAACTTTGTCCAAGATTAAACATCATCACAATTCTAGGCAATATAGATGAAGAAGAATTCAAACAATTCGAACATCAATATGAACAGATACAGAATAATCGAGAGCCATTAACAATAATTATTTATTCGTTAGGTGGCTATGTGTTTTATGCACGAGAAATGTTGAAATTACTGAATCAGCACCAAGGGGCAAAATATTGTTATGTTCACAGAATTGCCGCATCTGCCGCTTCCGTTATAACTCTCCATTGTGATAAAATATTCATGGACCGCGGTACGATGATTGGACCAATCGATCCACTCATTCGAATACCATTCACTTTTGAATATCGTCCTATTTTAGAAATATTATCAATCGAACCAAACAATACACGCACATACAAATTAGCAATGGATATATACTCCGAAACGCAAATCTATCTAAAAAAAATCTTCTCAATCAGAAAACTCAACATTCTCAAACAAACTAAATTCAAAGAATTATTTTTCAATAAAAACGTACCACATGACGAACGATATTTTTCCCCAGAATTAATTTATTCTGGACTAGACATCAATGTTGAATTGAATCAGGACATCACTGATATTATGAATGATAAGATTTCATGGATCTCATTAGAATGTCTGTTTGAGGATTCATGTGATTTATTGATGTTAATAAGAAAATCCAATCATTTTCGTCAGAGGGAGTGGGATTGGGATCGAAATAGTTTATAAATTCGAATCTTCAAATACTGATTAGAATATATACAGATCGATCAATTTTCAATTTTTATCTTCGTTTGATTTTTATTCCGATAAGTGCCCCAAAGATCATAATCCCAGCCATAAGATAATGTTTCGGCTTCAATGTAATTTTTTTTGTTTTTATTACTTTAAACACATATGTATTTTTTGTATGACCGATACCTAATTCTCCATAACGGTTTATTCCGCACGCCATTATTGTTCCATCCATGAATCTAATAATTGTATGACTTGAACTCCACCCTACTTCGGCAATATTTTTCCCAATAGCCTTTATTTGGTCAAATGCCTTTCTATACACACCACTTTCTGGACTAATGTCTTCAGAGAAATCAGTTCCTAAACGGATTAATGTTCCATCTGTTAATCTCACAATTATACCCAAAGAAGAACCCACAAGTTCAATAATATTTTTTGGAATTCCCTTTATTTCATAAAATATATTTCTCGCCCGATCATCCCCCGTTGGATTATCATTGGAAGTCACTAACATTCCATCTGTCAATCTGACAATCACATAAAATGCACTGCAATGTATTTCCGCAATATTTTTTCCCACACCATTTATTTTAGTAAAAACATTTCTATCCACCGTATCTCCATGGCCCAATTGTCCGTGCACATTGTATCCACAGCTTAATAATGTTCCATCTATCAATCTTATCACACTAAAATGATCTCCACATGCCACTTCAGCGATATCTCCATGAACTCCCTTTATTTCACAAAATTCCGTCCTACCTTCAAAATCACCAAGACCTAATTGTCCATACCTATTAGTTCCACAACTCATCAATTTTCCATCCGTAAATTTTATTATTATATGATTATCACTACATATTACCTTATCTACATTTTCCCCGATCCCTTTTATTTTTTCAAACACATTCCTTCCACAACGAAAATATCCACAAATCATTAACGTTCCATCATTCAAACGAATGATTGTATATAACGCTCTACATATTATTTCTGTTATATTTTTTCCTACCCCTCGTACTTTAGTAAATCTATTTCGTTGATAATGATCGCCATGACCTAATTGGCCATAACTATTATATCCACAACTCAACAATGTTCCATCTCCCAATCTGATAAAAGTATAATAATCAGTACCTTTTATTTCCACAACATTATTTCCGAATTCACGGAGTTGTTTAAATTTTGTAGATCCATCCCGATAATCCCCCGCCCCCAACCCATCATACAAACTATTTCCGCAACGCATTAATTTTCCATTAATCAATAACGACGATGTATAATTTGTCACGAAGATGCTCGATTTTTTAGTTAAACACTTTTTTATATAAACGCTCATTATTTCATCATTTGAACATTCATTCTTTGAATATATCAAACCAAAATTACTTTTGATGAGTTTGAACCAGTCTAACTTAACTAATCGTTCTCGAGGTAAAATAAATAATATTCTCGGATAAAAATTTGATACTATAGATAGCAATTCAATAGGTAAGTTCTGAATTCTGCTAACAATATTCATAGTGAGATATATTGTTAAGAGAACTTCTGATTCATCAATTAAAAATATATTCAAATTTTCTTCATCTGCTGATACTATAGTTAGAAAGACTCAGATGAATTTCACCACTGTTGAAAAAAATATATTGTATGAAATGATTAGTTTCTATGGCAGATATGGATTTAAAAATATTATAAGCGGAGTTGATAATTGGGTTTTGTCCGTTGATGATTTTGGACAATTGGTGACATTTAGGAAGCATTTTGGTTATTCGATTCCGAGCAATGGAGCGATTCAGAAAATGAAAAAATTTATTGATGGGCAGAAAGTTTTAGAAATTGGAGCAGGAATGGGATTATTCGCTTATTTGTTATCTATAGAAAAAGTCGATGTGGTTGCCACTGATGATTATTCATGGGGAACATCTTCTTCCGGTTATAATTTTATGAAAATTGAGAAACTAAGTTATGCTCAAGCGATAGCAAGATATATAGATAGAAAAATTTTACTTATTATATGGCCACCATTTAATGATCCAATGGCAGAAAGAGCTCTCGATTTATGGAAAGGAGATAAGATAATATATATAGGCGAACCGAAAACCTATGCATGTGCTACAGATCGATTTTTCGAAATTTTAGAAGCAGATTATGAACTCATCGAGACTATTGATATACCTCATATCGAAGGCCTCTTCGACAAAATATATTTCTATCAACGTAATTAAAAAAATTGATATTATTAAAAAGATATTCATTATTGAGCGATGTTTACATCGCCGAGCGAAGCGAGAACTCGAAGAGTAGCAGGGTCTCTTCGACAAAATATATTTCTATCAACGTAATTAAAAAATTGATATTTAAAATCAGAAAATAATAAATAATATGTATATACGTTATCATTCCATGTTCGAAATCAAGTTAGAGGGATTTGTAATAAATAGCCATCCATATGTTATTCCGATATATTCTTACACATGTCCATGTCGGATCAAAGTATATTTAAGCGATTTTTCGCGTTATGTTAACGCATTAATATTCAGACCCAAATTCTACAAAAAATATGCACAGCTTGCAATAGAAAATATGAAAGATCATGCTGAATTTGAGGAAAGAATACCTCATGTGGACCTTCGCGATGAATTAAAAAATATGTGTGAATCACATCTGATAGACACATCTCCAGCGCACTCGCTTTTATACCAACCTGCTTACAAATATTATAAATACATTGCTTATTGCACAAGTGAAAATATGAGTTTATTATATAAATTATTATTGGAATCTGATAATTTAGAAATTGGGTATTGGATAGGGAGCTTCGCTATCAACTATTGGGCCACGTGTCACTATAATTGGTATTCTGTAAAGAATTTCAACGCATCAAGTGAAGAGAAAAAAAGATATATTGCTGATGCTGGTGAAACAAATTTATTAATTAAGATTAAGTTAGATGAACAGATATTATTCGATGAGATAAATAAAGGTCTTGCATCAACTAATATCATTTCGCCATTGGTTAATATTATTGTTGAATATAATTGTCCTCCGCTGCATCTTATGGGGAAATTAATAGAAAAATTTAAAAGTGATATAGAGAAATACGTCGCGAGAGAATAAATATTCATTGTACGCCGCGTAGTATCATATGTTCCATAGCAAAATCTGATATACAAATCGAATTATAATCCATATCTGGCGCGCGGTGCAACAATGCGCCATACATTTAGTGTATATAGCACAATATATTATTCGCATTGTCAGCCGCGTAGTATCATATGTTCCATAGCAAAATCTGATATACAAATCGAATTATAATCCATATATGGCGCGCGGTGCAACAATGTGTCATACATTTAGTGTATATAGCACGATATGTTATTCGCATTGACAGCCGCGTAGTTTCATATGTTCAATAGGAAAATCTGCTATACAAATAGAATTATAATCCATATATGGCGCGCGGTGCAACAATGCGTCATACATCTAGTGTATTGAGCACGATATGTTATTCGCATTGTTCGCCGCGTAGTTTCATATGTTCCATAGCAAAATGTGATATACAAATTGAATTAAATCCATATATGGCGCGCGGTGCAACAATGCGCCACACATTTAGTGTATATAGCACAATATGTTATTCGCATTGTCAGCCGCGTAGTTTCATATGTTCCATAGCAAAATGTGATATACAAATCGAATTAAATCCATATATGGCGCGCGGTGCAACAATGCGTCATACATTTAGTGTATATAGCACAATATATTATTCGCATTGTCAGCCGCGTAGTCTCATATGTTCCATAGCAAAATGTCATATACAAATCGAATTAAATCCATATATGGCGCGCGGTGTAAAGATGCGCCTTACATTTAGTGTATATAGCATAATATGTTATTCGCATTGTCAGCCGCGTAGTATCATATGTTCGATAGCAAAATGTGATATACAAATCGAATTAAATCCATATATGGCGCGCGGTGCAACAATGCGTCATACATTTGGTGTATAGAGCACAATATATTATTCGCATTGTCAGCCGCGTAGTATCATATGTTCGATAGCAAAATGTGATATACAAATCGAATTAAATCCATATATGGCGCGCGGTGCAACAATGCGTCATACATTTGGTGTATAGAGCACAATATATTATTCGCATTGTCAGCCGCGTAGTATCATATGTTCGATAGCAAAATGTGATATACAAATCGAATTAAATCCATATATGGCGCGCGGTGCAACAATGCGTCATACATTTAGTGTATAGAGCACGACATATTATTCGCATTGTCAGCCGCGTAGTCTCATATGTTCAATAACAAAATCTGATATACAAATCGAATTATAATTCGTATTCAGCGCGCGGTGCAACAATGCGCCATACATTTGGTGTATAGAGCACGATATCTTATTCGCATTGTCCGCCGCGTAGTTTCATATGTTCCATAGCAAAATCTGATATACAAATCGAATCATAATCCATATTCAGCGCGCGGTACAACAATGCGTCATACATTTAGTGTATATAGCACAATATGTTATTCGCATTGTTCGCCGCGTAGTCTCATATGTTCAATAACAAAATCTGATATACAAATCGAATTATAATTCGTATTCAGCGCGCGGTGCAACAATGCGCCACACATTTAGCGTATAGAGCACGATATGTTATTCGCATTGTCAGCCGCGTAGTTTCATATGTTCCATAGCAAAATCTGATATACAAATCGAATTAAATCCATATATGGCGCGCGCGCAACAATGCGCCATACATTTAGTGTATATAGCACGATATGTTATTCGCATTGTTCGCCGCGTAGTTTCATATGTTCCATAGCAAAATCTGATATACAAATCGAATTATAATCCATATTCAGCGCGCCATACATTTAGTGTATATAGCACAATCTGTTATTCGCATAGTTCGCCGGGTAGTCTCATATGTTTCATAGCAATGGTATAAAGAAAAAATGGGAATGCCTCTCATGAAACCAGTGGAACAACGGAGGCCACAGGCTCATCGATGAGTTCCACATCATCAAAATCATCACTAAGAACCTCTGGAAATACTGCCTCATAGTCATCTGCATCGAAAAAACTGCGGCAGCGTGGGCACTGATACTCGAAGCATTCCTGACATTGGATGGCTGAATACGCTTCGAAAAAACATCCCGAACACTTGGCCACGCCATACATACACATAAGTATGATCACGCCTGGACTAGCCTTGTTGTTTCCATGAGAGAAAAAACAATCGGAACAAATAGACGCCATCAAACCTTACTGAAACTCAAAAAATGAATGGACTGTTCAATAAGTCATTTATTTCAATTTTTACTCCTTTCAAATAGTAAAGTCTCTAATATTGCATCGGGAAAAAGCATAATTGTGTATATAATGATTATAATAAAAAAATTAATATGAAAATCCAGATTATGATATTGGTTTGCAGTTGCTATAAATTTAAAACTGGGCGAATCACGAGCCAACCTTGAGATACCCCGCGAGAAACCCATTCATTATCGCGTGTCAGATCTGCGATCGGAGTAGCAGTATCAACAACAATCACCAATTGTTGTTTATCGGGCAGCCATTTTGCCTCCACAACAGCATTCTCATCGCGTAGAAACTTCACAACTTTTTCGCCGTCGAGCAGAATACCAGTCTCGGAAAGGAAGCAATCTGGCGGAATTTTTGTGTGTAAACGTGGGTCCATCATCTCTTCTTTTGCTTCAAGGAGATCCTCTGTGAGTTTGATCTCCACCATTGTGTGAGTCCGAAAGAAATCCCGAAGCCGAATGAGTTCAGCTACCAATTCTTTTTCGTCAGCAACATGCTTTGTACCAGCTCCATAACCGATACATTTGAGCTCGGTTGGAGAGTATGAACAAGGCCCACCTGGAGCTTCCCATCGCACGAGAAGCGTAGTTTCTGCATAGTTTGAATCGCCTATTGAGTTACCGATTCTTAGCCCAAATAATGAATCATCGAAATGACTCTCGAAATAGGTCATTCGGGGCGATTGAGGTTTAACGGTGATCCCCGGTAATTTCTGCGCCACAAGCAGCCTCCGAATAATCTCATTGATTAGCACTTCAAGAGAAGCCTCTCCTAGTGTGAATTGCTTGCCATTCTGAACCGAATCTACTGTCAATTGTGCTTCGTATACGTGTCCCCTGGCCAAATTGCGGGCGCGCGCTAGCTCTTTTAGAGCCAATATTCCCTTGAGAGCATCTGGGAGACTCGAAGGAACAGCAGCACTCGCACGCCCTACTGCTTTGAGAGCCAATATTTCGAGATCATCTAGGCTACTCATTCTTAGAAGAGACTATGATCATATGTCAAAATAAATGAGTCCTTCAAATACTCGAGATTTCAATTTTTTATTATAATAATTCCCATTCCAAAAATTGAAATTGTGTATCTTTGTAGTGCTCATTCGATTTGATTGTTTGTTAAAGTTTTTCTGATGGCTGTGAAAGGAAAACGAATGGGTTTGGCAGAATTTTTGGATAATTGTGATGAGAAGAAGGAGAAAAAGGAACCTATTCCGCCAAATGACTGCTGTGTTATTGATGGTTTGAATATCATTCTATGTGGTGCAAAAAAAACTAAAATGACCGATGCGGAATTGGAAATACGAATTCGGAAAAATTTATGCGCGATGTTGGTCGCCCTCACAGAGAAGAAATATAAAGTTATTATTATTGTTCTTAAGGCTATTAGGTTTTGGCCCCTTCCTGCGATGTTCGTCAATTTAGTCACTAATATCATTCACGATTGTGGATTATTGGATGAAAGAATGCGAATAGTTATGTGCGCCGCATCTCCAGACACCACGGCTTTTACCAAAGAACATAAGAGAGGAGGCAAATATAATCATAATCGCGATGATATAACAGTATTAAAAATTGCCACTGCTCTAGGAGGAGGAGAAGTTATTTCACGTGATAAATTTAAGGGTTATGCCCCTAGCGAATTGAAATTGAGTGCTCCTGTGGCATTTACAATTTACGGTGGCGAGTGGACCACTGCAGTATCTCTTCCCCAAATACAAGAATCATTCTCCAAATCAAAATCAGTTACCATCGATGATTTTTTAAAAATTCCAAGACATAGTACACTCATTTTTACCGCTGAAGCATTTTCATCGAATATAAATTATTTTCTAACTTCATACGAATTTATTAACGGCATTGTCATTATTTTATAAGAAAATGCGTATCCAAAAGATTGATAGCAAAATACTCAGAATCTCTTAGAGAAAATCAAGTTATAAATATTATGACATCTTTAGAGAAAAGAATTCATATTGCTAGTTGCCCCATTTCTGTATTCCCTGAACGACTAAGTCCGATATTTTTTGCCAGTGGTCGTAGAATATTAATCGTCGATTTTGTGAATGGACGAGTAATTTCCATCACCGGCCTTTGGAGAATAAATGGAATCCACTGGGATGCGATGGAAATAAATCGTCAAGAGAATAAAATAAATATTAATCTTAAATACCAGGACGAAAATGTTGATTCGGTCAAAATTGATTTAGATCGATCAATGTTGATACCTCAGCTCTTATTCCCTGAAACCACCCAAACTATTAACAAAGAGCTCGGTAATGGTTCCACGAATTACATATGGTGGTATCATCATCTTCTAATGACTTCTACTCTTTTAAGAACATTCACTTCGAAATCAGAAGAACAAATCAATAAAACAGCTGAGTCTACCACCGGTTTGATAAAATTATATCCTCAAACGGGTAATCCCAAGAGACAAAAATCTTTTTGTTGGCATCACATCGACTATTTGTATACCGGCGCCTTTTACAATAATAATTTCCACAATGTGCTAAGAATAACACATCCACTTTTTAAAAATATCTGTCGGTATTGTTTGACGAAAGATAATGTGTTGATATTATTCATAGAGAGCAACTTATCCTATCAATTGATGTTCATCGATTGTGATAAATTACAGATTATAGGACAATGTGAATTACCGAATAATTTTTCCACGTCGCCTTCCACACCGTATTTTTTTACAGAATTGAAACCAACTCGAAAGGATTTTCTAACATTTAAGCAAAGAGTAGTTAATCTCCTAACAACTCGGGTTTTACCCCCGTTAGCCGAGATAGTTTTCGATTATTATTTTTCCGATTTCCTAATGTGTTAAATTCAAAATAATTTTCCCAGAGCAAAGAAGTATATCTGGTATGCAACTCAAATTCAGCGCGCGGTGCGACGATGCGCCATACATTTAGTGTATATAGCACAATATGTTATTCGCATTGTACGCCGCGTAGTCTCATATGTCTCAGAGCAAAAAAGTGTATGGCGCGCGGTGCAACGATGCGCCATACATTTAGTGTATATAGCACAATATGTTATTCGCATTGTACGCCGCGTAGTCTCATATGTCTCAGAGCAAAAAAGTGTATGGCGCGCGGTGCAACGATGCGCCATACATTTAGTGTATATAGCACAATATGTTATTCGCATTGTACGCCGCGTAGTCTCATATGTTCCATAGTAAGAAGTGTATCTGACATCCAAATCGAATTAGAATCCATATATGGCGCGCGGTGCAACGATGCGCCTCACATTTAGTGAATATAGCACAATATGTTATTCGCATTGTACGCCGCGTAGTCTCATATGTCTCAGAGCAAAAAAGTGTATGGCGCGCGGTGCAACGATGCGCCATACATTTAGTGTATATAGCACAATATGTTATTCGCATTGTACGCCGCGTAGTCTCATATGTTCCATAGTAAGAAGTGTATCTGACATCCAAATCGAATTAGAATCCATATATGGCGCGCGGTGCAACGATGCGCCTCACATTTAGTGTATATAGCACAATATGTTATTCGCATTGTACGCCGCGTAGTTTCATATGTCTCAGAGCAAAAAAGTGTATCTGATATCCAACTCAAATTATAATCCATATTCAGCGCGCGGTGCAACGATGCGCCTCACATTTAGTGAATATAGCACCATATGTTATTCGCATTGTTCGCCGCGTAGTCCCATATGTTTCATAAGAATCTAAAAAAATTGAAATCCTTAGTTTTTGCTCAGTCGATTATTCTCCTATAATGGACAGCTATTTGTCCATCTGATGGCAGCGGATCCGGTCCATCGCTATTCTTACGATTTAGACGTTCCCGTCGCCACTTCAGTGACGATATCCAGTTTCGATAATAAGAAACTCTTTACTCTCAAACCTAGTGTTGAATCACCAGCAATAGAATCAATTCATGAATGGTGTGCTGAAACGAAATTTGTTGGTCGACGCAGACAAATGAGGGTCTTATCCAATATTGGTAATCCTTGGGTGGGCTACACCGATGAAAAAGGACAATTTCATGTGGTATATCCGTATTTGATGGAAGATCGAAAGGCAATTGGTTACAGCGGCATTAGACGGTTTCATTTCAAAAAAATACTCCCTCGAGACAGCCCCTTCGAGATTTTATGTTTTCCCGATAAAAAGGAAGTGGAAGATCCAAATTTTTACTACGAACCCGTGTTATTGGTTTTAGATAACACCCCAACAAAAAATCAAGATATTGCAAATATCATCGGCATCATTTATCCCCTATATGATCTATTTGCGCAGAACGGTTGGATTAATGAACTCTATGAATCCGATGGTTTTATGTGCATTGATGTCAGTAATTCGTTCAGTTTGGTGAGTGAACGCATGTATATGACTATGCTCAATTATAGGATATCAGAATTTTTTAAACCGACCGAAATGTATGTGACTAATCCCTCTTGGTTATATTATGCTTCAATGATTTTATTCCATTGGATAACTCGTTTAGGTCTCTCTAATGGAAAATTATCGATCTGGATTCATATTGCTGTTAATAATATCTTACAACAAATTTCTATGACCACTGGTGATAGATATTTTACCGTTGGGAAATACCTCGAATTGCGATACTATCAGTTGAAGACAAAAGGGAATATCGAAGCATATTTAAAAGCTTACCTGGTTAAATCACCCAATCCATGGGAGAACTTACTCGCGATTTCTCGTGAGTACGGCGGTGGTAAAAAATTTCCAAACACGTACGATCTAAAAAGTTTCAACAGTTTACTAACCCTTTATAAAGATATCATGACTCATCAAGGAATTCGACTTGATGATTTGCATTTCTTCGATGATCTTGATCTACTTGTTCAAGATTATTCTGGTTCTGAAAGCAAACAAATATGGAAATTTTTGATTCTCGGTCGGATAACAGTGCCGCTCCAGTATCAATCATTTATAGATGGACTTGAATCGATAGCCAATGAACCATTTCATCCCAGCTATGGTCGTATCGCCGAGCTATATTTTATACAATCCATCGTAAACGGAGAAGCAACCATGGGCCTATCATTTAAAAGGACTCCAGAGGAAAAAGGAAAAGAAGCGGCATCGAAGAAATCAAAAAAGAAATCAAAGAAGAGATCGCCTCAATCGAAGCGATTGGTTCCAGTTTCTGTTTCTAAACAAGAAGTACTCCTTTGTGATAAATCAATTGTTTTGGTGCGAGAGGAGGAACGCAAACAAATAATTGAAAAGAAACAACAAGCTGCTTCCCTTGGTGCGTGTATTTCTTGTAGATTGGATGTGTATGCGGTTGATGATCATTACTACGTGGTTTCGTGTGAATATCATATGTCCGAACGGATTGCGCTTCACAAACAATGCCATACAACCTTTAATATGCGTTGCCCACGCGAGCGCGGAGAGATAATATATGTTGCGGAATTTACACAACTCAATGGAAAAAATATTTTACTAGATAATAGGAAACGGTATGAAGCGATACAGGCAGTTGCTCCTCCTGTTCCAGCAGCAGCCGCCCATGTCAAAATTGAATTACCATCCGATTCAAAAGTAGAGAAAAAAGATCCACCGCCACCAGAGAAAGAATCCAAAAAGCTCGCTCCAGCTCCAGCTCCAGATTATGATCTGACCAAAGAAAGATACCTAGCACCATCAAAATCTACGAAAACCAAAGATGCACCTCTACCCCCCGCAAAGCCAATCAACCCAAAACGTTTCCCCCGCACAAAGAAATCGTTGGAGGAATTTAATGAAGCTAATTAGGCCTTAAAATTATTTTTATAAAGCCATTATATATAAAAATGAAGAATAAAAATGACGAAAATCTAAGACCCGTTGCAGCTGAAATTTTAGATGTTAGATTTGTTATTGAAAATTATGAGGATCTTGGATTTCAGTTTTATTGGGCAATAGATAAACTAAAAACACATCTTACTGCCCGTATTTTGCCTGATGGTAGTGTTTTAGCATTGGCCACCACACAAGGTAAATGGAACGTAGTTCCTGGAATAGTGACTCCACAAAGCTCAACAACCGCCCTCTGTCCAACTTGTACAGACTACATCAATATACAAGAAGGAGCCGCCACAGGAAAAATAACATCATACTTTGACCAAATGGTGTTTCCTCCCGGAACCAAGATCATCTACCCAGTTTTACACAACGCATCCCCTTTCCCAACACCGGTCCTCATCTCCGGCTCCTTCAATCCCAAAAACCCGGTCGTACCATGCCACCCGCCACTAAAATTCAACGCCCTTGGTAATTTTCAAGACCTCGTCTGCGCACCAGGAACACAAACGGGAACCGTCCGCATTGTCTATTTCATCCAAGCTTTCTTTTCCCAACCTTACCTAAGTCATATATTCAAAGGATCCTACTATTTCGACGAACAACTCTTATATGAAAGCGCCACGAACCAAGAACTAGGAGATATTTTCATTAATTCCAAAGGATGCCCGCAGACTGTTCCTTACAATCCCAATCTAAAATAAATTATTATAGCGAAATAGGAGTTTAAAATTGAATTTAGTATTTTTTGATTTTCTTTCATTCATATATCAATACTATTATATTATGTCCAGCTTTACCACTTTGCCAAATCAAATAGTTGATGCCCCTGCATGCCCATATTGCGCGACTGTTATGGATGTAAAAAGAAACGTCTTTGGAACCTATCGGCACTCCGAGGCAACACATTGGGACACGTTTTGTTGCCCGCTAAAAGCATACGACTGGCATCAACAAGCAGAACATATAGCGCAAAAAATCGCTAACGAACCAAGCCCAACTCTGAAAACAATTATGCAACAGGACTTCGATAATCTAATCGCAACAAATATGTCTATTTTGTCAGCAATCGCAGCCAATGAATAGAAAATATTGTTAATTACATATACACATTATTATTACACTTCGAGTGCTAAATACCAGATAAAAACTTTCTATATATATATATATAACTATGTCCGAAAATCCTCTGGGAAATAATTTTAATCTTCATCTATTGTTTGACCCCTATATTGCAAGCAATTTGGGAAATCCACGATCTCTCGCTTTACAGTATTTCAGTGATTCGTTGACAGCTTTCCTGATAGGCACTAAAGATGAACATTTTGTTAAATCAATAACTGAATTACTCCAAAACTCACTTGCTGTCGATCGACATATGGAGAAATTACTTCAAGCACTGATCAAGATATATGATTACTCACCATATGGAGAGACTATCGAAAGAGAATATGAAGAACTCTTAACTAATTTTTCGAAATCCCCGATTGCAACCGATCTTAATATCACGGCTTTCGCGATGGAAAATAAGCCAAAAATCACAAATAAATACGAGAAGAAACATCTTGAGGCGTTCATAAGAACCATTCTTAGATATGTCGTAAACAATAACGTTTTGGTTAACAGATCTCTTATTATTCCCACCGGATTCCGAAACAAAAGTCTCCATATTGGTCACGCTATAGGTATGTATTATAGCAAAGTAGAAAATGAAAATTATACGTTCACCATAGCAAATTCCGGCGATGGAATTGAATATCATATGGAGAATAGTGAATCAAAATATGAAATCATCATAGAAAAAAATAATATTCCTATTCAGACTTTAGCGGATATCTTAGTCGAAAGCTATTTGGCTGGAGACGGCGTTCTGGATCATACATACACAGCTGAAAAATATTATGAACGTGTTTTGCTACCTTACATCAACCCACTGCGCAGTGACGTGCCAAACGAAATGTATTTCAATCAGCCACAGCTATCAGGCTCATGCACCTTTTTTGGTTTCTTCTACATCTTTTATTATTATTTTCTGAAAGGGGATAAAACAGCACTCTTCAAGGAATGGTATCCCAATGCAAAAAACCATGCAATTGAACAAATATTGAAATATCTAATAGCGAAAGATAGGATCACATCCAATGATAAACATTTTATTGATCTCCTCAAAACCATCAAATTAACCGACCCTGCAAAGGAAAAGTTAAATAATGCAGAAGAGAAATACATATCCGATGTCGAAAATTGGACCGTGTTGGCAAAGGATCCAGACGCATATATCTTTGAATATTCAATGAAAATCAAAAAATGGAAAAAAGGAGCCAATCCATTTATTGAATACATATCATTATTCAAAAAAATTGATAATGCGACAGATTTATCCGTCGCAATGGAATCTCTAACAAGATTAGTTGCTCTTGTCCAAAAAAGCCCTGTATTATTTTATTACACGGGAATCATCTATCTGATAATCAAATCGCTCGTATCGATATACACAAAGAAAGATCATATGCTAAAATCCATGCCCGCGGATTTTTTCGAAAAATTTAGCATCATAATTGCTGAACTTCAAAAAATAAAATATGACAGCGGACCGTTCGGACCTCGCTATCCGTCATCACTCTATAAATTAAGCCACGCATATCTTTTGATTTTTAACATCATCCTCAAAATAAATACATTAACGGAGAAGAAATTTTTTATTCCTCGGCCATCCGATAACATAAATCTTATCTTATCCTGGATTAATTTAAATTATAAATTTGAAGAGCTATACGGTTTAACTCCTTATGACTTAGCTATGAATATGAAGGATTATCAGCATTATTTTTTATCTTATTACGCAAAAAATGAATACATGCTATTAAATAAATCCGTTATCGAAGCCTGGACTCAATTAATGGATCCCCTCATGGCTAAAAAAATGTTATCAACTGGCCCCCCTAGCATATTCCCCGACCTAAGACTTCTAAGGATTACAGATATTTGGGACAAATTAGCCGCCAACGCACTATTTCCAACTGATTTCTTATATTTAATAAGCAGCCATCCGTATAATTTTCTGATTTATTTTATGCTGAATTTATTTTTTGGCGGGAAAGAATATCGTCCAATTAAATATTTTATCGCAATACAATCCGAATATTCAGAAAGTGGCAAAGCGTATGAATTCGTTATACTTAACCCCGGAACCAGAGAAATATTTGGAACAGAATCCTACTCTGAATATGAAAACGATATAAATATATTTGAAATGATAAAATTTTCTGACAAGCAAGACGCAAAACTGATATTGAATCATTATGAATATCCAGACAATATAAAAACGCAAAACAAATTACTCGCAACAGATGCTGCCATCATTTTGTATGATCACCACATTAATAGTTTTACCGTTGCAGAAGGAATTACACGTTATAAATGCTTAGTTGAAAAATTTAATTGGGATGAAATAAGTGCGAACTTCAATCTGAAAATATTATGCATCATATTATTCAGTTATAAATGCAGGCATGAAATTCCAGCGCACATCTCTTCAAGATTGAGAGAACTCATCGCTGAATCTGAGAGGGAATATGAAAAAATCACTCCATCCCAAAGATGGGAGTTGAGAGATTATTATTCGGCCCTTGGAGCAGATATATACAACGGTAAAATGATTTATATATTAATCACGGGTGATCTTGAACATGAGTATATGGCATCAATCCTTAAAAATTACCCTCACACCATTCCATCTATTTACTACAGTCAATTCTTCGAACTAATATTCAAAAATAGCGATAAAGTGCCGTCTTCAATCGATCTATGGCGAAATGTCTCTGTGGACATGTATGGTTATTTCATAACCCTGTTCAAAGAATTAAATAAAAAGACACTATATCTCGGTACAGTAGTCGATGAGATATTTGGTGATTTAGATTTATATGACATCATTGGCAAAGAAACATATCAAATAGCATTAATACCGTCACACTATTTTGAGCAATATTCATATCTCAATAGATTGGGGGATTTTCTAGAGAGACAATATATATATTACAGGGATCAAACCTCGAGAAGAATATATGGTATCACAAACACTAAACATCTTTTTAATGTGGAAATAGTAATCACGAAACCTGATAAATTTATTGTTTTCAGAAAAGGAACAGACTATAAATATACACGCCTCGCTTCCGGTTTCGCTAAAAACTTTTATGATAAATTAGTTGCTGCATCTGCGGACCCAATGCTAATCTCCCACAATGAGAAAATCAACGAGACGATCATAACAGTCATCACCCACAAAGTCATAACATTCAAGATTCAAGACAATAAAATATTTTATGAAAACTATGAAGTCATCACCAATAAATATAATTTCGCGCAAAATCAGTTCATATATGATCTTCCTACAGCTTTTATTTTGAGAAAAGATGTTGATCATAAAATCTTATTAATTAATTGTGATGACAAATGTTCAGCCCTATATCCCCTAACAAATCTGCTCAAATCAGTTTGGATAAATAGTAACAGTTCTCTTGACATCCCTGTCACAACGGAGGGCTACCAGCTTATTGATCTTCATTATACGAATTGCTATCCGATATTTTCGAATTATCGTGTTATGGAATCATATTTAATTTATTGCGGGATCATGGGAAAAACTTTTTGTATATTATCTTTCTTTAACCAATATGTGCAGCATTCTTTGAATCAGAGCTCGTGGAATCCCAATCTGCTAAATTTTTGCATCAATAATCCCTACAAATATTATTTCTTATTATTAGGAGACCGATATCTAAATTTTCGTACAAGAGCGAAATTGAATATATTACCCGATGAACATTATGTACCAGAGGATGCATATGCAAAAAGAGTTCACTATTATCCCAAACGGTACAAAATGGCAAAGAATGCTTACTCCCCGGTGTTATATCGATTTAAATATAGTGATTTCCTCCAGAAACTCTCAGACAAAATGATTTCCATTTCCGATAACGGAAGAGGAGCAAGCGACAAAGTACTGGCTGCTTCTCGCCTCAATGCAATTGATCCTAATTATGGGCGCTATATTGAAACATTCAAAGCATCGTACAAACCATGCCGTTTGGTTAATTACCCCGAGAACAAAACTATTAATATGCTCATCGACGACCTACAAAAAAAGATCGTGAAAACACAAAATAAAATAGCCAAAATCGTCGCATTGTCCGACAATCACACCATCCCGGAAGCCATATATACTCATTATGAATTATTTTATTCCCACCTCGAACTCCTAAAGACATATCAGATCATCTCAAGTATTCACAAACTCTGCGGGGATAAGCTCAAACAAAATTGTGAATGCAATGAAATCAAAAAATTTCGGGATCAACTGAATACCTCTATAATCTACACTGGCACACGAGAAATTAATGTAATCCACTTTGAAATATTATTTGGGTCATTTATTCGAAACGATCAATACGACATCTATTTGCAAATGACAAATGATATCGCCAATACCACGAAATACAGCATCTATCAAATGTTGATGGGCGAAGGCAAAACAAGCGTTATCGGTCCGCTACTCGTTCTAAAATATTTATATGATATTCTCTATGCCAATATCATTCTAACGATGCCCTCTCACTTAAAACAACAATCGTTTGATCTACTTGTGGACCGATATGGTTTATTATTAGAAAACTGCTTCCTGAGAAACGTGGAAATCGAACGAAAAGATGCAACTGCCATGGTCAAATTTATGAAAAAACCCAATGCAACAAATATTATTATCATCGATGACACCAGCTATAAAGCCATATTATTAAATTCAGTCGAGGCAAACGAAATAGATACTCCCGAGATGAAACACCTCCGCGATCAATCAATTTGTATTATGGATGAAATAGACACGATGATGGACCCCCTGTCATCAGATTTGAATTATCCCCTTGCCCATCGAGACTTGGATTCTTTCATTACACATTTTGCGACGTATGCGCTCAACGACATGTTACTCAACTCAAAATATCAAGAGCTAGTATTTCCAACGGCAACAGAAAGCCAGGTTTATGTCGATAGATGGTTCACATTAAAGGTAGAAACCTACGACGACATATTCAAAAACGAATTGAGTTATTTTGTGATGCGCTACATCAAAAAGAGCCCTATAACTTTAGCTGATCTGAATTACAAAATCGTGGGACAAATAAGAAAAATATATACCATTCTCAAAGATTGTCTCGCAATGGTCTACAACAAAGATTACGGTTTTGGCAACGAGATTCCGAAATATGAAAAGAATAACTTTGTGGCCATTCCCTATAAAGCAGTAGGTGATCCCGTTGATAGATCAGAATTTACTGACGCAGAAATTACCCTCTGTCTAACCATATTAAGTTATCATTACCACAAACTTCGATTGATAGATCTAAAGAAATTGCAACTATTCGTCAAAGGTATCCAAACAAAATATGGCAGCGCATACGCATTTATCCCCTCTAACAAACAATTAATCAAAACATTAAACAAACACGGATTTGATCTACAAAAACTTGCCGATGCAAACGAAAGAGAACTGGCGGCGAATGCAGATAAATTAACAACCGACAGAGATCTCATTAATTTCTACCTAATGCACATCATCAGCCCACAATTTATTAACATAACCAAAAATCAATTCAACTGTTCCTTTATTGATGTTCTCAGCGGTACTTTTATTAAACGTAAAATTGCTTTTTCTGGAACCGTGAACATATTATTACCGGAAACATTGATCGAGGCATATGAATTCAAAAAGATCACTCATTCAGATAAAGCAAATGGGAGCGCCATAAGTGCGCTAATCGGCTACGTCAACGTCAATAACATAATGTATATAGATGAAATGGCTGATATTGTGACTAAAATTCTACGTATTATTACGGCAAATAATTATAATGTTCTTATCGATATTGGGGCCTTTTTAAGAAATATACTGCCATTAGATTTTGTTAAACTGCTCTCTGAGCAAAATGAAACATACAAGCGTAAGAAATATATCTACATTGATCAACGCAGTATAAAACACGTCTATGCTTCTGGACAACTATTCCCTTTGGGCGAAAACACGTATGCGACCGAGGATATATTCATATATTATGACAATATGCATATCGTAGGAATCGATGTCAAGCAGCCATATAATTTAAAAGCCCTCGCTACTATAGATCATTTCAATCGCCTAACGACCGTCGAACAGGGGATTTTCCGACTAAGAAACATCAATTACGGCCATAAAATCGATTTTCTTTTGAGCAACAATATCCCAAGTGCTATCCGAGACCCAATCGAATTATTAAAATATCTAACCAACAAAGAAAATCAATATATCGCAGCATCCGTCCCAACTTTCTGGATGCAGAATATTAAATATCTATCTAGACAATCAGATGTAAAAAATCAGAAATCCTATATCGATAATGTTTATTATGAAGTCATCAGAACAAAAGATGATTTAAACGAAAATTTATACAAGAAATACATCAGACAAGAATATTGCAATTATAAAGTGAAATTAATCAAAATTCGAAATTTGTGCGATAATTTAGTAAAAACGATAACAGAACCACCTCGGAGTACCCAAAAACAGAAAGAAGTTGCGGAAGAAGTTATTGTTGCAAAAGAAGTTATTGTTAGCAAATCCAAAATTGATTATAATAAAATATCAAATATAAAATTAGATATTATCAGTGAAAAATATAGCATTCAAGATTATATTACCATATCAGACATCATTAAAAAATTAGATATTCCGGGTCTATTCGATTATCTCAAGATTCATAATATTTACATATCACCTGATTACCTAAATTATATCAAAGATCGACCCAATATTTATAAAAAAACATATAACAAAGCCGATGATATCTACGTTGAATTGGTGAATAATTATAATTTTTATTACATCAAGAAATTAGGTAAACAGATAGAATACTTACTGATAACTCCAGCGGAATTTTTTAATTTATTTATATTTCTTGATAAAAATCGCTATGATGGCGGCATTATTGTTAAACATAAGTCCGGGGCGATAAAATATCCGGTAGGGGGTGAAGATAAACCGGATTTAATTGAATTAACGATTAAATTTGTATTGTCAAATAGATTGACGTTATCGGAGTATACTAAATTATTCGAGCAAATAAGCGCGGAGGGTAAGTATGAACAGTTCAAAAATTTGGTAGATAATTTGACCAATATTTATTTGTTTGCTCCGGCGAATAAACGATATATTGATTATTTTTTAACACAAAGAGGTGAATTTAGTGCAGCGCTCAAAACATTATGCGATCCATTAAATATTGATAAATTGTTAGAAATATTAGAAATTAATTTGCCGAGCATGCGACTAACTGAAAGTGACAAAGGTGACATAATCAAAAATTCAGGTATTTTATCATGTTCCCCAGGAGTAGGTGGCGGTTATCCGAAATATCAGAAATATCGTTTTAAATCTGAAATATTAGGATCAACGGGAACAAGATATCGATTTAAAAATCTATATGCCGAACTACAAGTTATATAAGGAAGTCCAAAAAGAATTAATTAGAAAGAGCCATTAGCGGAATCAGGTTTGATAGATTATCATTACCAAAGTTATGAAAATATTGCTTTCTATATCTCAATATTGATATTGTGCGACTGTTATGGATGTAAAAAGAAATGTCTTTGGAACCTATAGACACTCCGCTGCGACATATTGGGACACGTTTTGTTGCCCGCTAAAAGCATACGACTGGCATCGACAAGCTGAGCACATAGCGCAAAAAATCGCTAACGAACCAAGTCCAACTCTGAAAACAATTATGCAAGACGACTACGATAATCTCATCGCAACAAATATGTCTATTTTGTCAACAATCGCAGCCAATGAATAAAAATACTGACAATTCGACGGAGTTTAAAATTGAATTTCGTATTTTTTGAATTCCTCTCAATATAGAGCGATGTAAATCGCCGAGCGAAGCGAGAACTCATCGAGTTCCATGGTAGACGAAATAAAAAGCAATAGCGAGTCTTACACTCTATATTGTTTCATTGCATCTGAAATCGAACCATTTTTGCCATGGAGTTCCTATTTTCTATTACCTATAAGATGTCTCATACTTGAGTTCATCTTTAGTTCCTCAAGCGAATTAAACACCATAGAAAAAATCCATACTTTGCATAAACTTAATGGTACAGGACCAGCACTAGAAGTCCATATCCCAAGTCAATATCCTCTAGGACGCTTTTCACGAGACATGGTAGATCGTGAAAAACAATTGGACCTAATCAAAGATCGCAGAAGATTTAGAGAATCTCAGGATCTACTCATGTTTATTCGCTTTGAATCCAGACTTTGGACTAGAATTCCTCAAAACGGAATAGTTATTTATGCTGCCACGTCAAATGGTACAAAAACACATATCTCCTGGGAACCAGTCATTCAAACGAACGTAACCATACCTACATGGTACTTTGGCACTGCCTTTCATTCTTTCAAAGAACATCTTCATTCTTATATTGTTAATTTAATATCCAAACCAATCCATCATTATTAGAGTTCTACTGAATTTGATTTTCAATACTTTATCTTTTGGAATTTATATCACCAGAATCGATATCCAGCACACTTATTATGGTCTTGACAAATTTCTTTTAGACACCTCAAGTAAGCTCTTTAATTAAAAAATCGGCGATCCTTTATAAAAATTTAATATAAATGAATATAAATGCCGAACTACAAGCAATATAAGGAAGTCAAAAAAGAATTAATTAGAAAGTATAAAAGACGCAAATTAAGTCGAGAAAATGCTGAAATGGATGCATTTATTAGTATTAACGATTTCCTATCGAAATCAAAAAGTCAAGGGCCATTAGCGGAATCAGGTTTGATAGATTATCATTATCAAAGTTATGAAAATATTGCTTTCTATATCTCAATATTGATATTCGAAATAGGATATCAAAGAATCATGTGCATGCCAGAATACATTTTAAAATACGACACACTCATAGTGAAGAATACAATACTATATATCGAAAGCAACGATGAGATTATTGTCCCTCTTAATTTCAAAAAAGAAATAGAGCTATGCAGTAACGCCAGATTCATCTACACAACATTTATAATAACGCGAACTACCGATGTGAAGCAGTTGAGTCATGCTAACATGCTGATAATTGATCTATTTAAAAAAACAATTGAGAGGTATGAACCTTTTGGCAAATCAATACCAGGCGATACATATAAATCGAATTTTGCTTTCTCTAAAAAAATAGACGAAAGGATAAAGAAGGTAATATCATATTTAAATTTAAATTTTACATACATATCACCAATCGATATGGCACCCATAAAGGGATTGCAGAGTATTGCAGATGCATATGATGGAATGTGCATAACCTACTCACTGATGTATTTGCAACTCAGAATTATGAATCCTGATATCAACCAAAGTGATATAATAAAATATTTTTCAGAGAAATCAAAAGTTAAACTGCGCAATATCATACTTCGGTATGCAAAATATATTGAGGAGAAATTAAAGGAGAACCCAGAGGCGATCAATGCAAAGAAATATCAACTATATAATGTGGAGTATGGTAAAAACTATAATTACGTAGTATCAGGTCCACGTGGTGAATTTGAAGCAAATTATTAATGATGTTATATAATACGGCAATCTGCATATTCCAATAATTCGCATAATTGATTTGCTTGAAAAAAAGGATCACCTGTTTCGCTATTGGATCGATATGGCGCCCACTGCGAGAGATGCAAAGATCATATTATTCATTCACCATAGCTTCCCGTATAAATTTCTATTCTCGATTTTATTTCATGAAAATTAAATTCCGTATTATCTTTTATATATAATGCGGTCAAATTAATCAGCTCATCTAATCCTTGAGGAGTGATCATACTGAAACCAGTTAATTTTAAAACATTCAAATTAGTCAAATGACTGATTCCAACATCAGTTATACATTTATTGAATGACAAATCGAGAAACCTCAAATTAGTAAGATTTTTAATTCCATCATTTGTTATAAATTTATGGTCTGAAATATTTAAAGCTTGAAGATTAGTCAAATTTAATATACCATCATTGCTAATAAAATTATTTTCGCAAATTTGCAGATCCGTCAAACTCGATAAATTTTTTATTCCATTATCCGTTATTGTCTCATTATCAAAAAGATCCAATGTTCTAAGCTTTAATAAATAGACGAACACATCATCGGTTATTTTCCAATTGTCAGTCAACACTAAAATTTCAATATTTATTAATTTCTTGATCGCCAAATTCGTAATATTGTCATTCCGTC
>Ga0207047_1030_pt1 | contig 35920 bp, 29 predicted proteins | sample Alteio_BWMinCont_67_FD_153302 | JGI IMG/M metagenome (GOLD analysis project Ga0207047, IMG submission 153302) | Enriched cells from forest soil in Barre Woods Harvard Forest LTER site, Petersham, Massachusetts, United States -... | ecosystem: Environmental > Terrestrial > Soil > Temperate forest >...
GTGTGAGAATATATCGCGGAGTGGTAGATTTCTTTGGTCAGATAAAATCAATATTGGCAGCAAAGTTTTGTGAAGGAGCAGTGGCTGTATATGATGAAACGTTGAAGGTATGTGGGATTAATCTGGCTAATCCAATCAAAGACGATTGCCCAAGTGAGATTCTTATAACTAATTTAAATACGAATACATCTTGTTCCCCAGATAAAACATATCGGCAGTTTGCCTCTAAGGCAAATACACAAGGAAATCTATTTACCGATATCAACCCTGTGGGATTTAATAGTAGAGAGATATCAACCATTTATAAAGGATTAGATAATCCATATAGTATTTTACAATTTATTCTTGATATGATGATATTTAATATCAATAGAACAAACTTCCCAATTTTGATTTGTGGGGATGAAAGGACGAGTTTGGATAATTATGAGATTTATTTGTTAGGTGAGGTTGAGAAGTATCGTCGTTATTTGAGGGATTTGACTTGTCAGGGGTTTGATGTATTTGAGGGGAGCGAAATATGTAATCGAGTAAAGAATTTAATTGATGTGGGAATTGGGGAGAGGAGAGCTGAATTTGCTTGGGCGGCTTATGTGGGTTATGATTTGATTGAGGAGATTAGTATTAGAATTGGGGGAGAATTGATAGATTCTCATAATTACAAATGGATGTATTTAGATTATAAGATGAATGAGAGGAGGGATCAGGTAAGGGCGCATAATATGATGGTTGGTAATATAGGGGAGTTGCGAGAGTATAGTAGGTGTGGAAAATTGGCTCACAAAATGTATGTGCCGGTGCAGTTCTGGTTTTGTAAAAATATTTCTCAATCTTTACCGATGGTTGCCTTGCAACATAGTGAAGTTGCAATTACAGTGAAAATTAAACAGTTACGGGAAGTAGCTTATTGGAATGAAGTAGATACTTATTTCGTAAAAATCCCTGAGTTGAATTGTTATTTGTTGGCTGATTATATTTATTTAGATTCAGATGAACGGAAGAGATTTGCTGATATGGCGCATGAGTATATTATTGAGACAGTTCAGCGAACTCTTTGTGCTGGAGGGAATAAATTACTCGATTTGGTATGTGGTCGTACTATCTCCGCGGGGGTTTACGTTTCTAATATTTGTAAATATCTATTATGGGTGGTGAGATTTAATAAGACATTTCGGTTAGATGTTGATGGTTCTGATTATTCGAAGCATAGGGTATTAAAGTGGAATGATTTTTATAATATGGGAGATAATGATGCTATTAGAGGTTTTGATATTAAATTCGATCAGAGAGATAGAGAAACTATGAAGCATCATAGTTACTATAATTTGGTGCAGCCGTATGAGAAATATTGTTCGAGTCTACCTAAGAATGTTTTTCTTTATTCGTTTGCTTTATTTCCGAAGAATATGGAGGCGAGCGGGGGAGTTAATGTTGATATGATTAATGATCTGAGTATTTCGATGGAGTTGTCGGAGGAAATTGTTCAGTTGATCAATGAGGGATTAGTTGAAGTTGAATTCGATGTGTATGCTAAAGAGATTAATATTTTGAGAGTGAGTGGGGGCATTGCTGGTGTGGGATTTGAGAGGAGAAAAAATTGAATTTAATATGGGTTGAAGAGTATACTTTTGAATAATACAAAAATATACTTAGCCGCCAATGTCAATGCAAATTTTTGTGAAAACGCTTACGGGAAAGACCATTACTCTTGATGTGGAGAGTGGAGACAGTATTGAAAATATTAAGGCGAAGATACAAGATAAGGAAGGTGTTCCGCCAGATCAGCAACGTTTGATTTTTGCTGGTAAGCAACTTGAAGATGGTCGCTCGTTGGCTGACTACAATATTCAGAAGGAGTCGACGTTGCATCTCGTATTGCGTTTGCGAGGTGGTAGTGGTATGCAGATCTTCGTGAAGACACTTACGGGTAAGACTATTACATTGGACGTTGAATCTTCGGACAGTATTGAGGCTGTGAAGACAAAGATTCAAGATAAGGAAGGAATTCCACCTGATCAGCAACGTTTGATTTTCGCCGGAAAGCAGCTGGAAGATGGTCGAACGCTAGCAGACTACAACATTCAGAAGGAGTCAACGCTCCATCTCGTTCTCCGACTGCGTGGAGGTTAAATTTTAATTCATTTATATTCTAGATTTCTTTTGCCAATAAATTATAAGATCTGACTCTGAACAAGTGCGGATAAATTCTTCCATAAGCGCATCACAAATGCAAGGAATGCGCTCCAGTTGTTTCCTTTCAGCGTAAATATTTAGAATATCATCCCTATATAACTCACGCCAATTTGAATTTACTAAACGCCTAAATAATTCTAGTTCTTCAAACGTGAATTTTTCAATAAATTCATCTTTGTTAACAGTCCGTTGGCTCATTGCGTATATTTTTTCAATATTAGCCCTCTCAAATATCTTCCAATTTGATTTATAATCCACATTCCTTTCTTTCCAGTATTTTATTAATTCATCTGGAGAAAAATTAGCTATGGTTTGTTTTTTATTACAAAAACAAAATGGGAGGGTGCCGGCACAAGCGTAGCATTTACGATATTTTGAGTTATATTTCCACGTGGTAACTATCCATAAATTATTTAACTCGGGGTAAAAAATATTGCGCCAATTAGGATTGAAGAATTGTTTGCGGAGATTTAGGTCATCATATGTTAAATTTTCGATGAAATTAGTTTGCGCACATGGGCAGATATCTTCGGAAATTTTACATTTTTTGCATTTGAACTCTGTCGTCCTGCTGTAGCGAATTTTATCTTTCCATATTAATTCAATGGTGTCTGTTTCAGTTGTTTTCCAATCGTTTGGTGCAGACATTTTGATTATTATGTTATTTAATAGATGGTTGATGGCGATGCTATTTCAATTTTTATGTATATCTAAATACTAAACCGGCGAGCCCATGCGCTATACGGAGAACATTATAGATGACGGCATAGCCTCTGAATTTTGCTGGATTATGAATTGTAATTGTGGGGATCATTTTCATAATTATTCGCATCGTGTCGATTTGGCTCAAATTGCAACTCCCCGATGGCTGAAATTTTTCTGGAGAAAGCGCAAAAGAATACACGTTGACTCCCTCAGGGGCCGAATAAGGGAAATTTTGATACGATTGCACGTAATTAAAATACTTATATTCCCTATTAGATAATCGCTCACGTCCGTTGAGTAGAAATGTTTCTTCGAGTATTAGGCTGCGGCCTTCACGTGAGCATGGGAGATAACAATCTGTATAATTAAATTGTTCCCCTATATTTTGGTAATGTAGATATTGGGTTAACCAAACGAAAAATTTGCATGGTTGCCACAAATCTATGGTGAATTGAGCTGTGGAGGACGTGATTGTTTGTTCTGTAATTATGCCGAGTTGTTCAATCAAATAATCGTGGCGTGTTTGCATAAATCTCATACGTTCATCCTCGTCTAAGTAGATATAGTCCACTAATAGGAAGCAATTACCCATAGAAATATTTAATCTTGGTCGATTGCAACTCATTGGTAAACAATTTAATTTTAATAATACGGTAAAACCCGTTGTTAGACCTTTTATTTCATTTATTCCACAAAAATCGTGATGAGATAATTTCATATAATACAGTCGTTTGAGGAGAAAATCATAATGAGTAAAGATGCCGTTTGTAATTCTTCCGTCATGGCATTGCTCTATATATTCAAAAGGTTTTAGGTTAACGAAGTCGTTTATTACTTCGACGTAGTGGCTTGGCGAAACTAGGCAACATTTTTCTAAGTCGTTTAGTTCAACATTGATTTTTACTTCGCTATATTGTAATGCAACGAGGGGTAGGGATGAACCAGAATTTCTGCAAAACCAAAATTGTAATGGTATGTAGACCTCATATGAATCTTTTTGTGGGGAAAATTCAACTAATTCTGAAATGTTACCGATCATTTTATATAAACCATCCCCCTGGCGAGGTCCCATCAATTCATACCAGATATTCAGCCATTCTCCATAATGCCGGTCTATCAATTGTTCATTTATTACTATATCAATGGTTTTAATTAGCGCAAAGCCTATTTTTCTTACCCAAGCGAATAAATAGAAAGGTTCTACGTTTATGCATGGGAGAGTTAATATTAAATATGTTTGTCCAATGAGATCTCCTTGACGAGAAATAATGCATGTGGATTTTTTGTTGAAATCAAGGGGCTGTATAAATTGTTGAGGTATTGGTTCTATAGAAAAATTTGTGTGCCGCCTATAAACAATCTTAAAAAAAGTAATTTGCGGGTCTCTTGTTAGAAAGAGATCCTGTACTCCATAGGCAACTAATTGTATTAGTCCTCCTCCCATTAATAATATAGACATATATTATTAATTTTATGTGTTAAAAAATTTAGAAACACGGTGGTCTCTTGTTGAGTGCATCGAAGGGATTGACTGTTTGTTTGGAAATTTCTGTTGTATTGAATCCGACTGAGCCGAGTGTTTCGTAGCCTTGGTCTACGAAATCATCTGACTGGCCTACGAGGAGTTTCTCGAGGGCGCCGTATATTTTGACCAATGCGGTTTCTTCATTTGCTTGTGTAGAGACAAGATCTTTGTATTTTTCGACGAAGGCTTTGACTTTGTCCATAGATAACATTTCTGATCTGTTACCAGGGAAAAGGTATTGTATTTTACTGTAGGCGTCTAGGATCATTGCCGTTGAGATAAGTTCATCTTCTATTTTCTTCATCGTGTCGATTTTTTTCACAATGGATGTTTGATCATCTAGATCGATGAAGATACCTCTGTTTTTGAGGTCGGTTATGCGTGAATCGATCAGGGCTTGGAGGGCTGACGCTCCTGAGATGGAGTTGCTCTCGACGCGTCTGATGTAACTATCAATATTTGGTACACCACCCAATTGGAAGGGCATTCCTATACCGATTTCTGATCCAAATGAGCCGAATGATGAGCGAGAACCAGGGCCACCGAAACTTCCTGCAAGAGGATTTCGTGGAACTTGAGATCTAAAACTACCTACGTGACTCTGCAACATTGAATAATCATACATCCCCTGATAGCGCGAAGCAGGAACCTTCGCCATTTGAATACCCAAACGAACAGCAAGATCTGACTGTTTCACACGACCAATTGCCTCAGATGTTTTCGCCGCAAATTCTTTGCCGTTAAGTACAGCTGGGTTAGCATTAACATACTCGACAACTAATTTTAAATAATTCAAAAGATTCTCGTTATCTTCGATGGTATTTTGGAATTTTCCTCCAGCAGCATTATTAGGATCAGGTTTCTGCCAGTCACCTTTAGTCAAAACGGTCTTGAGCCAGTGATCAACAGATTCGAACTTTTTCACCTGCATTTTACATTCGGGATCCTCCATCTTCTTAACTCGGAATCCAAACTTTTGTAAAGTGCGCACGGCAACCATGGGGTGCATGTCCTTTATTTCATCCTTCGTCGCTTTATAAAAATCGTGATTTTTCCAATATTCAGTACAATTGCTGAGACTTTCTGGATCACTGCGAAGGAGACATTGATTCACGTAAAAATTACATTTGTCTACGGAGGCGTTCGCTAGAGTTGAGTAGCATTTGAATTCGGCAGTCATGATTCTTTTACTTGCGTCGGAGTCTTCGTCGTAGTATACTTTTGTTCCGTTTTCCTCTTTGTAGAGTCTGTTACTTTCGTCAACGTGCCAGATATTTTTATCTGCTAGGGAGAACACGGGGCCTTCAACTTTAGGCGGTTTCTTGATTTCTGACATAATTTTGAAAAATCGTTTTCGAGTGAATTTATCGATATTGATGTTGAAAACCTCGTATTTGCTTGCAGGATTCCAATTTGGTTTAATGTTAATTGCTGCGGCTCCGATAGTGAAAGTTCCGCCGAATTTATATGTTTTACAATAAAACTCTTTTAATGCGTCGGCTAGTGGATCAATGAGGCTGACTTGTTGACCAGCGGCATCGGTGAACCACATTTTTTTAACCGTATTGGGGACTTGAGGGATCAAGTTTGTAAATTTGGGACAGGGTGCGATAAGTTCGGTTGCTGGCGTCATTGGATTGGTGCGAGGCCCTCCGAAACTGTTGGTTTTGAGCAAATTTACGCGTTTTTGTGGCTGATTCATAATCGTTTGATCACCGTATTTGGCCTCTGGTATGACGGCATCAGCACCAGCAGTATCTATGGTCATAAATTGAAGATACTTCCTATAAAATATTTTAGCATTTTCGGTAAAATCGGGATCCTTCCATTTCATGAAGACATCGTCCCACAAGATTTTAGACTCTGGAGGTGAAGGAGCATGAGGTAAAGCTTGTGCTGGGGGATCAATCGTGCGATGAAATTTTGCTACTTCTGCTAAAAAATCAACCACTTGAGAATGGATATCATTATCGCTAGCAGGATCTTTTCGTCCATAACTTTCGGCTTTTAAGAATTGATAAGCATAAGGATTGTTGTTTATTATACTATTTGCATCAGCTCCGTTAATAGCAGTCTCATAATTAACAGTTGGCTCAATAAAAAGTTTAATGAACAATTCGGCACCTCCATGATTTCCAAAAAAAGGAGCTAACTCATGCCGAGTTTGTCTGATAGAATCTTGTCTTCCCTGTGATGACATAGTTGAAGTATATATTATCGTGTAAGAAAAAAATTATCCTTTTATAATTCTATAATATACTATACCAAATATCATGGATCGCCAAACAATTATTATCGGAATTTTGATTGTGATAATTATTATATTGCTTATAATGAATTTTTTAAATGTTGAGAATGTTACGGGGGAAAGGGAGCATTTTAATAGGGGGAGGGTGTGTTTGTATCATACTTCGTGGTGTGGGGCGTGTACACGTTTTAAACCCACGTGGGAGCAATTTATTTCGGAGAAGGAGGGGATGGATCCAGATATTCAAATTGAGAGTGTTGACTGTTCAGTGGATGCGGAGGCTTGTAGGAAGGCTAATGTGACTGGGTATCCGACTGTAGTGTTCCACAAGAGTGATGGGAGCAATGTGGAATTTACTGGGAATCGATCGGTTGAGGCACTTAAGGAGTTTATTTTGAAGAATAAATAGTTAGCGATATTTTTTATATAGATCGTGGGAGAGGGATAGTAAGTCTTGTTTAAATTCGAGATATTCGAGGTTTTTGGCAGGAACATCTCCGAAACCATACAAGGCGCCGTACCAGGAGGCAGCAATTGCAGCAACTGTGTCGCTATCACCAAAATGTAAAGCTGAATATATAATTAATTTCTCCCACACATTTCTAGAGTCAAGAAGAGAATCATATGCCATTATCGTTGCACAATATCCACTCTCACCAATAAATATCGCCTTTGTCCCCTGAGTAAAATTTTCATAATAATATCTTGATCTAAATATTAAACTCGCCTGAGCCCTCGTTGTAATTGGTGCCTTCTTCTCATCAAATCTTGTGTCAATATATTTCCGCCAATAATTACTATATGCGTCATAGTCATCCTGTTCCGAACTATCATCTCTCGTGATAAATTTTTTAACTCTATCTGTTTTTAATAAATCAATTAATAAAAACGGCCATTTAATAATGTCGATGTCTTCTACTGCGTACGCAGCGAATAAGGCTGATGTGAGTCCAGCTAAGTAGCCTATAGCATTATTGTGGGTGATTTTAGAACTTTCTATTGCAATTTCGATTAGTTTGTCCCGATTTTTCTCCCCCCAGTAGGCCAAGCCGATGACGCTTGTGCGCATCGCTGCCCCATTACCACCCGCTCGTTTATCATATGGCATATCCCGTCCATCATGATCTTTCTCGAACTCCCTAATATATTTATTTGTCGTCACCCCTGGATGTCTAAATATTTTCTTATTCACCTCATCATCTTTCATATCATTATAAGCGTTAACTAATTCTTCCTTGAATAAGATAATCATGTTTTCATCTAAAGCAGCGTATTTCCCTTTTATTCTTAATAGAGCTCGGGTCATTGCCATATTAATGACAGTATCATCTGACACGCGCCAATCCTTAAGATTGATAGCATTTATCCCACCAAGAGCAATAAATTCATACAATAATTCATTCGTAGTATCGTATGTGATGACATTTTTATTATAGTTGAATTCCCAATCACCATTTTTAAATCCTATGGTGTCTCCTAATGCATGTAATACTATTGAAGCAACATATCTTTCTTCCATGTGATACATATATAAGGATATTATTTTTATTTATATAATACGTTTAAACAGATGGGGATATTATGGTAATATAATATATATATATTGAAAATGTCATCTAAGAGGAAAAATCAACAGAATAAAGATTTTGATGTGAGTGGAAAAAATATGACTTATTATGACGTATTGGGTGTGACAACTGAGGCTGATATTCCAGAAATAAAGAAGCAATTTCGAAAATTGGCTATAACATATCACCCTGATCATAAAGAGACGGGTGATGCTAGTATATTTGCTTTGGTTGCTTGTGCTTTCGAATGTCTGTCTAATAGTCAAAAACGCGAGGAGTATGATAAAGTGCTTGCCATTGAGAGAAAGGCACGGAAGGCTGATTTTTTGAATTCGAAGAAGGCATTTGAGGAGTTCATTAAAGCGCAGGATACAGAGGTGACCAATAAGGGAACGAAGGGGCTTGAATTTGCTCAGGGGAAATATAAATTGGAGAGTGATAATTTAGACAAAAAACGTGGAATTGATCGGTTGCAGTTGGAAGAAAAGGCTATGGCTGCTGAAGATGCTTTGAAACGTATGAGGGATATTGAAATGACCAGAGAGCAAGATGATATAGAATATTCGCAACCTAAAATATTTAACGATGAACATCTGCCGATGGAGAAATTTAATACTTTGTTTGAATTGAAATATAAACGTGAAGCTAAGGATAATCAGTTAGTTAAGCTGGGTGCAGTGCCGTCTGCTTTTAATGATACTGCGGAGAAATCATTCTTTTCTTATGACTCGAACTATGATGAGTTGTTTGAAGAGGGAGATGATGGGAAAAATATTGATATTGGGAAGAAAGTTCATATCAATGCGGAAGATTTAGAGAAAATTCAGAATCAAAAATCTGATTATCATTCTCATAAAGTTTTCACGAAGGAGTATAAGAATGATATAGAGAAAAGGTTGAGGGAGAGAGAGATGGAAGATAAGGAGTATGAGTCGCGGAAGGTGGGGGATTATGATACAGATGATAATATGGGTGGGTATGGATTTTTGCATCAGGTGAATGTGGGAGTAGGGGGGAAGGAATTGGAGTTTGAGAAAGAGGAGATTGATGAGAGTGCTGTGAGAAAACTTTTGGCGTATAGGCGTGCGGAGGAGAAATCGTTGGGGTTGAAGAAAAGGAGGCCTAAGAATTAGCCGTTACATCTTTGGATAACGGCTTTGTAGCCCACATCGAATAATTTTTGTTTAGCGGTTTGATTAATTTGGAAATCAATTATGCTAATTTGACCTAAACTTATTTTAATTGAATATTTTTCGAAACCCTTGAGGGAATTCACAGCAATTCCCTCAAATAGGCATTCAGTGATTTGGATTAACATGTCTTCGATGTTGTTAATTTCATTTACTGTGTCGCGAACGTCTGTGAGGTAGATACCTATTACTTGTTCTAGGCAGTTGTTGAATAATTGTATTGGATAATTGTCGATGCATCCGCCGTCGACAAATGTTTTGTTTTTGTATTTCACGGGGGCGAAGTAGAGGGGGAGTGCCATTGACATTCTTACTGCGAGGATAACGGGAGCGTCGGGGAAGGAGTCGTGAGAGTAGTAGTATGCTTTTTTGTCATTTAGGCATGAGGCCGTTACTATTAATTTTTTTTTCGTTATTTCGTAGAGTTGTTGGAAGGTTATGTTGGAAGAAATATTTTTAGCTGAGAACATTTTTTCGAGTATGATTTGCGTACCGCTACCGTCGTCTAGGCCGAATAGTTTTAGTAAATTATCTAGTTTGACTCTTTTCATTTTTTGGAGATCTATTCCGCTTATTATTTCGAATAGTTCTGCGGGGAGGTAGCCGATAGAGAGGAGGCATGCGATAAAGGCACCTATGGAAGTTCCAATATATGTGTCTATGTCGTTGAGCAAATTTAACTCGTGGAGGGCTTTCAGGGCGCCCAAGTGAGCAAACCCTTTAACACCGCCACCGCTAAGAATTAATTTCGTTTTTTTTGTTGTCATATTAAATTTTTCGTCAAATTTTTCTTCGTTGTCATTTGTGTTGAATAATTCAGTTAATTCCTGTTGTAATGATTCTTCGTTGATGGCCATTAGTTATATTATAGGAGTTTCGCTTTATGTGAAAATTATAGTGTTGTGTAATAATAATTGGATGGATAAACTGAGTCTGGAGAGTTTGTTTAAGTGTAAGACGCATAATGATATTGGGAGAGGTGGGAGTGAGGGAGGGGGATTGGATGTGAATACGATAACGAGGAATCAGAAGGTTTTTGATGTAAATGTGTTGATTGAAACAAGGGTGAGGAGGAGGGAGAAATTGTTGGGGTATTATGAGAAATCTTTTGAGATATGTGTTAAGAAAATAGAAGTGGCGAATCATTTGGGGAAGACTGATTTGTTGTTTATTGTTAGGGAATTTGTGCCGAATTGTCCGTCATATAGGTCGAGGAATTGTGTTGAGTATATTAGGGATCGTTTGCAGCAGAAGTGTTTTAATATCCATGTTGTAGATAGTAAAACTTTGTTTATAACTTGGTTGTATCTTGAGGTGAATACTCTTGAAAATCAATTAATGATGGGTTAGTAGAATGTCAACTATTATGAGTAAGGCGAGTCCGATCAGGAGAATGAAGAGAATGTCTCGTGAGATAACTGGATTTGTCGGGGAGCGTATGGCGAGTGGAGCGGGAGCTGGTGCTGGTGGAGGAATTTTAATCAACTCGCGATCTGAATCCTCTGGGAAAACATGTTTCTCAGATTTCCTCAACAATTTCAGAAATTTTTTCCTACAGTGAGAACAATTTTTGATATGATCAATTTTCCCCTCTTCACTTGAAATTGAATTGTTATCTATATGTTTGTCTTTTTTGTGGGAATATAAATATCTGGGGTGTTGTTCTTTTTCCGAAAAATCTGATAGTGCGGACATTTCACCCAGGGACTCGGGGTGATCATCATCAGCTCCTTGAAATGATCCCTGTGTATTAAAAAAAGGACGTGTTCCCTCTTTGTTTTTATTATTTATTGACACCGCCGCATTATATAGATCATCATTTGGATCATCGTTATATTGGTTATAGTAGGAATATGATAGATTCATATTAATATCAATAGGCTATATAATAAATTTGTTCAATCAAAATATATTTTGTCGCAAAGGATTTAACGGTGCGATATAATATAAAAAGTATTTTCTGTGAGATATAATATTGTTATTGATGCGTAGTAAATATGAAGATCAACATCATTTAGTGAATGATGAGGTTGTAAAGACGTTTACTGATAAATATCCTGGTGAATCGAAAGGTGGGGGAGCTAGTACAGATATGTTGCCAGAGTTACTTGCTGAGTCATCAAAATTGAAACCTGAAGATCAGCGGATTTTTTTTAAGGGATCGAATGGTGATTCAGGAGAGAATAATAATGTTGGTGTTGGCAGTTTGGGGAAAGAAGATGAGGGGAATCATAAGAGGGAGAGAGAGAGGGAGAGGGAGAGGGAGAAGGAGAGGGAGAAAAAGCCTCGTGAAAGAGATCGCCGCGATGATGATAAATATGAGAGGGAGGCGAGGGACGAGAGGGAGCCGCACGATGATTTTGATTCGAGGGAGGATCATATGGAAGATGATCATATTCGTCCTCCTGGTGAGGAAAAACTTACTGAGGAAGAATTGATGCTTCAAAAATTGGATATGTTGAGGAAGTTAGGTGAGTTGGCACAAGCTGGTGTGACCATTTCTCAAAATTATACGCTGAAGTCAGATTTGAAGATGATGAAATATGAATGGGAGTTACATAAGAGTATAAGGGCAAAACAAAATGCGATCAATTGGATGAGTAATATGGCGTTGAATGGGATTTATGGTATTGAGATGTTAAATGAATCGTATAATCCTTTCAATTTGAAGTTGGCTGGTTGGGCTGAGCAAATGGGTGCTGATGCTGATAACTACTATGATGTATTTGGGGAATTGTATGATAAATATAGTCATCCAACTAAGGGGATGGCGCCTGAGCTTAAATTGTTGTTGATGTTGTCAGGGAGTGCGATTAAGTTCCATCTTTCGAATACTATGATGAATTCCTTGCCGAATCTCAATGATGCTTTGGATAAAGATCCAGAAATGTTGGAAAGGTTGAGGAGAGAGGCAACTAAGGGGAAGATGAAGGAGGCTAGTGTGAAACAAAATGCAGCATTGAATAGTAAGATGGGGAAGGAACATGTTATTGCTGCCCAGAAAGCTGCAGATTTGAAGATGATTAAGGAGCAGGAGATCGAGTATTTAAATGCGCAGAAGATGGTAGCAGAGAAAAAGGCCCATTTGGAGCAGTTAAGGAAGGGATTTCAGAATGTGAATGTTGTGCAGGAGCCTGTTTTGAAGGAACCTGTTATTCCAGCGGAATTGAGTAGCATTTTGAATGGTGTGACACAGCAGCAACAAGTAGAGCAGCAAATGTTGCGCCAACAATTAAAGCAAGAGAGTCAAAGGAGAAAAGAGATGGAGGATCAAATGTTCCAAATGCAGAAAAATATGGAAGAAATGAAGAGATCTAATGACTATAAGGATAAAATTCTTAAATTGAGTGAGTTGGAGAGGGCTAGTGATACACGTTCAATGAAATCGGGGATGTCTCAGTCTGTTGTGTCTATGAATCCGAATTTGACGGCGATTTTTAGAACGAAGAGGGAAGCGTTAGATGATCTGGCGAAAGATAAGGAGAGAGAGAAGGAGAAGAAGAAGGCCGCAAAGCTTGCAGAGATGAGTGATAAAATTGTGTCAATGGGGACGGTTGATGATGTTGATGTTGATGTGAAGGATGATGGATCTTTTGTATCGTTAGGTACTAAGAAATCTAGTAAGTCAGCTAGTTCAAAGGAGGGGAAGGCTGCTGCGAAAAAAAAACCTAAAAATAAGGGTATAACGTTAGTTTGATAGAGATATGCTATTTTGATACATAATAGCATATAAAGAATAGAGGTATATAATTTACTAAATGGATATTGGAGGTAAAAAAAAAATAATAAATTCTACGATAGTCGAGCGCATTGCTGAGGAGGGGGAGAACTTGAAGAGCGATGGAATAAATGAACCGAGGAAGCGAGGGCGGCCAAGGAAGAATAAGATCGTGGAGAAACCTTTCAAATTAGTGGAAAAAAAGCGTCCGGTAAAAGAAAATGATACGAGGGAAATTATATTACATATTCCTTTGTGTAAGGGTAAATCTTCTGCGTCGTCTGCGGAGGATGAGTTTCCTGATCTGACGGAGGAGAATGAGGAGGATTTGAAGGAAGATTCTGAGAAGAACGCTTTTGCCAGTGAGACAAATGATACGGTTGGTGAGGATGCTATTTTGACTATAAGTGATCAGGATAGTGATCCGAGTGATGAAGCTGTGCAACACGTGGGAGAATTAGAAAATGAAAATAAAAAATTGCACCGTTTGATTAAGCAATTGAAGAGTGATAATCTTGCTTTGAAGAATACGCTCGCGGAGAGTGCATTTTCGGCTTCCAGGGAAGTATCCATTATTCCAATGAATGTGAGTTTTATTGATACGCGTTCGGGGAAAGCAAAAATATGTGATAAGACAGATATTTGTTGTTGGTGGGATACGTGTAGTTTCGAAACTTTGCCTGTTTATATTCCAGAGAGATTCTATAATGGTCATTTTTATGTATTTGGCTGTTTTTGTAGTTTCGATTGTGCTGCTGCGTATAATTTGAAATTGAATGATTATAAAGTTTCCGATAGATATAGTTTGATTAAGAAATTACATTTTTTGATCATGGGGAAGAATATTGATGTGCCGATTGCGCCTCCCAGAGAAGTTTTAGATAAGTTTGGGGGGCATATGACCATTGGGGAATATAGGGCTGTTGCAAGAATGCTTAATAAAGAGTATAAATTATTGTTGCCACCTATGATTAATCAACTTGCTTGTATTGAGGAGAAGACGAAGGAGTGTGATCGTAATTCGCATAGTTCTCATAAGAGTATTCCCCAGAATTTTCAGCAGTATCGGGGATCGAATATGGGGAACAATATGTTACCTGTTAAAAAGAAATCGTTGTATAGTTCCAATAATTTGAATATAATGGACACTATCGGGATAAAGGAGAAATGAAAAATTTAATGTGTTATAATGATAGAGATATGGTTGATGATCCAGAGGATGAACTTTTATATGAGTCGGAGATAGCAGGTTCAAACAAACGTTCAAAAATATATTTTGCTAAACATCAATGGGTAGCAATCGTTGTATTCGCCATTCTTGTAATATTAGGAAACGTGTGCTTTTTAATACTATATGGAGTAATGCAACATTCTTTACATAGGGAGCAAATTTATATTACAGAATGGATTGTCGTCGGTATTGTATTATTATGTTTACTCTATGTAATAACTCATTATATATTAAATATCCCTTTGACTACGATAATTAAATTTTAGATCACGGTGATGGGATCTTGTATTTTGTTCAATATAGTGCAGATTTCTTGGGGAACGCCTGAGCGACAAAAGATGTAGTAATATCCTTGTAGAAATGCATCGCATAGGTCGTCTTTCTTTTTTTGTGAATCCAAGAAATCTAGATGTTGTTTATCCGTTTTGATTAATTCACGAGCGAAATTTTTGCCCATGTTTTTCGTCATGTCGTAGACTTTTCGTTCGTCGGCGCCTTCGTCTTTCATTTTTTTGAGTTTGCTTCCCGCAGAGTCGCTGACTTTTAGCTTATTGGATGGACAAATGAATTTTACATTCATAATTTCGGCGTTGTTGGGATTTGGTTTATCTACTATGCCGCGTAAAATGAAGTAGGAGAATAGCAGAGAAGATATCGTTTTCATTGTTGGGTTTTTGAGTGTGGGTTGATTTTCGATTAGGATTTCGGAAGCATCTTTGAACTCGGGTATCTGATCCAAGTATTTGAAGAGTTTGACTGAAAGTATTTGGAGGGGGATCTTGTTCGCGTTGCCTTTGGAGATTTTTTGAGGGGAGACATCGGTTTCGAGATTCTTGACATGTGAATCTAAATGTGATTTGCAATAGGCGATATTTTCTGTTTTGATCATACCAGTTGCTTTTTTACCACAAGGGCGAACTTCTTCGTTTGTTGATTTAATTTGGTGAGAACATCTATCACCTACGCCACAGGCTATTCGTTCTATGTCATCAGGTTTATGTTTCTTAATATGTGTTTTACAATAATGGTGTCCTGTGCCTGACTCTGTGATCATGTACATCGCTTTACTTGTACACTTCTTATTAGCACGAGTTATTTCCTCACATATTTTAGCTGGCTCTTGCAAATTTATAATCCCCCATTTCCTTATTTTAAAATGCGTATCATCTAATTTTTCGATTAGACAGTAAGCTAAATTAATTATTCCAACATCCCAAGATAAATATATTTTTCCCATTGAAAGTATATATATCTATATTGTTAAATTTATTTATTAAACAAATTTGTATTTCTTTGTCGATTCGCTGTAAATGGTGGTTTGGTCAGTTATAGAGGAAATGTCCACGGGGAGGTTGTTCATGGTGATGGATTCAATAAGTTCGTTTTGCGGTGTTAAATCAGTTGCTGATAATTTACTTCGAGATTGCGTTTCGGATTGATCGAAAGAATTTGAATGTTTGGGGAGTTTAGCGGTGATCCTATGAAGGTATTCTGAATTGATTCCTATGGACATATTCGCGCTCATTTCACTTTCTAATGATTTCTTGATTTTTTCTAGTTGGTCTAGAATTTGTTCTGAGAATGAGAGGTCTTTGTTCATTAATAATATTCCGATAGAAAAAAGTTTAGTTAACAACAGAAGAAGTGTTTACATTTTTGTCGCAAAGTGGAGGGTTTCTCTGGGCAAGCGGGAGAATGAGTTGTGAGGTCTTTTCGAGAGAATTGGTGTTTGCAGTATTTGCAATTTATGATTGCGTTAGAGTTTTTTTTACAGATGGGGGTGTGTTTGGGGAGAATATTGTGAGGGAATACCTTCGTGCAGTAGGTGCATTCAGTAGGGCGATGTTTACAGAAATATTTTTTGTGTGAGGGGAGATGGAATGAGAAACAATCTTTGTTGCAAAGGGTGCATTTGGTGAGGGTGCTCATGTCGTCGCAGTCTTTTTGTAGATGATCGTATATTTTTTTATTTTCCACTTGTAATGTGCAGAAGATGCAGGTCCATATTGTTTGACAGGGGATGCCGATAGCGTGCTGTTTACAACAGAGTGAACAATTAAATTGTATTGTGCTTATTTTCAGTGCAAGATCAGTTTTGTGAGTAGTATATTGCTTATCAAATTGAACTCGACAGAGGGGGCATGATTCGTTATCGAATTTATTGATGCAGTATAGGCAGAAGACGTGATTGCAGGGGAGTGAGTAAGGTTCTGAATTAACGTAACAACAAATATTACAAAGAAAATCTTCGTCTATTGGTTTGAGCAACTGGACGGGATCTATTTTACCATTTGAAAGGGGGTGAACGTGGATATATTTTTCTAAAGAGTTTATGTCGAAATCATCTGTGAAAGTCATTTTTCGGTGTAATTTATTTTCGTCTTTGGAGTATTTTTCGTCTGGGTCGTAATAGATATCTGTCGGAAGAGGTTGACCAAATAAGGTTATTTTGGTCTCTGGTGAGCCCATGATAGTTGAATCTATTTGTAATTCACTTAATGCCAAGACGAGGATCTTATTTATTCAAATTTTTATAGGAGTGTAGTCTTAATGATGACATAGGGTCCGAACGGGTAAGTGTGGGGGTCCTTGTGATGGTTTTCGATCATGAATCGGAGATCGTTGATGGTGTTCGCAGCGCAGCGTACTTGGTACCAAGCGGAGGCGGTTTTTTGGAGAGATGCTTGGCCCAGGAGGTGGGAGTATAATTCAAGATAGGCGGGATAGGATTTGCCGTTGAGAGAAATTTTGTTGTTTTGGAGAAGCTCGGTATTTTTTTCTTCATTTAGGTAGGCTTGATCGGAGGCCATTTGATTGAAGATTCGTGTGCATTCATCAGATGACGCTGCACCGAATTCATTGAGGGTTTTGTTTTCGGGAGCAGCCATGGAGGATCTCGATAGCAGTAAGACAATAGAGAAAATATAATGGACATCTCAGATAGAGCAAAATTTCAACTTTATTGTTTAGAATTGAATTTTTTAATTTTTTCATAAACATATGATGTATCTTCTTGTGGGAATCTAACAGATGGATATATGTTTATAATTTTTACAATATTATTTCCATTATCGAGTTCGTCATCATCACCCGATATATTAATCTTAAACTTCCATTTTTTCCCTGGATGGTCGTATCCAGAAATACTTCTTTCGAATACATCATTCTCAAAATTTTCACCTAAAAATATTATATCCATAAATTTTTCTAAGGCGCGGGGACTCTCAAATTCAATCCAGACATATCCCTTTGGAACATTATCTTCACATGAATTTGTCGTTAGAATATCCGCATTCCATAATTCCTGGATCAACTGACTGATATTTCTATCGATCTCCACTTCGTAGCCAAAAAAATCGAGAACATCTGTCTCATGATACTTTGTGAATTCTGTTTTCACATTATTCGATAAATCATTTGTTCCTGTTCCTTTTTCTAAATCAGTTAGTATACTAGTTGACATTTTTTGTTGAATGTCAAATAATATTGCACTCCATATTTAAAAATATATTAATCAATTTTTTAGAAGGAATGTGGTCATATTCATCAAAAAAATTGATTTATATTTAATTTACGCTTACAATTTTTAGATAAATGCATCGAGCAAATGGAAAATAGAGAACATGATGAAGAAATAGAATCTGACGATGATATGGACAATTTGAAAGATCTTGAATCTTTTCAAGAGATGTGCGAATTAGCCGAATATGGATTGGGCGAGGAATTAGATTCATTAGCGAAAAAAAAATATAATGACCCAGACAAAATCTTATCTCACAAAAACACAATGATAGATAAATATCATCTTTTGAAATTAAACTCGAATGGTTTTCTTACTATTGGTTCTCAGCCTGGTCTCATTAAAATCATCCCCATGTCAGATGACGTCGTGTCCAAATCGGACGAGGATACATGCGATTTTGTAGAAACACCATTGTCAATGAATCAAAATATTCCTGTAAACTCTTTTATATATCAACAGAGAAATTTTGTCAACGGATTTATTGAAAAAACGATTTTAAAAAAAATTTTGCCGAGTCTTGATACATATATTATATTGTTACATACAATTCATGAAAAAAATTTAAGTGTCAAAATATCAGGGAATTATAAGACGAAATTATATAAAAAAAAACAGTACGTATTTTTGCCCAATGAATATAATCATCAAGTGAATTTTTGTGATGGATTTTCCAATCATGAGATATGGATAAATTTATCTCGAAAAATTTATCCACTTAAGACTGATACTGACATAAATATGAGCACAGAGTTTGATAAATCTGAAATAGATACTTATTTTCCTAATTTGCAGCCTTCATTACGTGATTCGTTGAGTGATAATGTTTATTATATATGTTTAATAGATCCAGAATATGGAAGGAATCAGTTATTTGAATATTTATTTTTGTTATTAGATACGGATCCTGAATCGGGAGATGGAAGTGATTAGAGTGGTTGAAATTTATTTATTGGTTCATAAATCATATCAAAAATGTTTACGAATGATGTTATTTGAATGGGAAAATAAATCAGGATATTAAGATGAAACTCAAAAATTATTATCGAGATCAAACTAATTCTGGAAAGAAAGCCATTAATACAATTGCTCTTATGAAAGGGAGCAAAAAGAAGCTCACCAAGTAAGAGTTAGCAGCTTGACGAATGGTTATTAGATAGGCACGTAATAAAGTAACATTGGAAATATATTCTGATCAATCGATTTCTAAACTAACCCAATCCTTAGCAGAAGGTAAACGAAATAAAAATTGAATTATATTTAAATTGTTATTAATGCAATTAAATAAATATATCAATGAAATGGAAAATGAAGTACCTGATCAAAAAGTACGATATATGGATTGGGAGGATGCAGAATCTTTTGAGGACTTGTGTCATTTAATGGAGAATGCATTCGATGGTGTCATAGATTCATTCGTAAGCTATAAATGTGAAGCAACAAATTCCATCTTAGTTGAAGAAAGTATGAAATATAAAGATGAATTTTGTGAATTAAATTCTCTCGGATTCCTTACACTTAATTCTCAGCCCGGTCTTATTGAAGTTAGACCACAAATAGATTTCAAGTTATATAATAATCCTGAAACGCCGTTATATTTTAAAAAGACAATTCCCAAAGATATGATGATCTATCAACAAAGAAATTATGTAGAGGGACTCATTGAGAAAAGAACTTTTGATAAAATTTTGCATAGCTTATATGATTATATTATATTATTATACATATTTGCAGATGATAATATAAGTCTAAAAATGACAACGAATTATGAGAAGAAAAGAAATAAACATCTACACTATGTATTCATTCCAGAGAGATACAAATCTTTTTCTCGTACTAATTTTTGTGATTGGATATCTGGTGCTAACACATTCATAAATTTGTCCAGAAAAATATATTCGGTCGAAACTAATCCTTGCACAAATTCGTTGGTTGAACGTGGTTCTAAAGATGTCAAACATTCTTTTCGTGAATTTAAACCATCTTTGAGTAATTGGTTGATCGATAATGTCTATTATGTGAATATTATTGATCCCGAATATGGGCAAAATAATCTAAATCAATTATTGTTATCATTATTGGATAAAAATTTTAATTCAGATTCTGATGAAGAGATTGAAAATCAATAATAAAAAATTGAATTATATTTAAATAATGATTAATGATTACAATATAAGTGAACCATATAATGGAAAATAAAGAATATATCAAAAAAATAACATATTGGAAAGATGCTGAATCTTTTGAGGATTTGTGTCAATTAATGAACCTTGCATTAGCTGGTAAAATAGATTCATTCATGAGTGGAAAACGTGATGAGACGAATTGTGTTTTAGATGAAGAAAGCATGAAATATAAAGATGATTTTTTAAAATTAAATTCACTTGGATTTCTTACTCATAATTCACAACCTGGCATCATTGAAATTATATCTGATTTGGATCAGGGTATAGCCAATTTTTTTGAAACACCGTCATATTTAAGTCGAACCATTCCAGAAGGTAATATGATATGTCAGCAAAGAAATTATCTGGTGGGATTTATTGAAAAAAAAATTTTCAATAAAATTTTGCCCAGTCTCAAAAACTATATCATATTCTTACATTCATTTCCAGCTGAAAAGTCGAATATAAAAATGATATCGAATTATGCCACTGAAATAAATCAAAAAATAGAATATGTATTCATACCAAATGGATATAAATTTTCGTCTCCAATGAATTTTTGCGACAAATTATTCAATAAAAGAATATGGATAAATATGTCACGAATAATATGTTCCTATGGAACTGATGCTTGCACAAATGAATTTACTGATTATGATCCAAATAAAATAAATTATTATTTTGGCAAATTTCGACTGCCTTTACGTGATTGGATGATTGATAATGTTTATAATGTAACTATAATTGATCCAGAATATGGAAAGAATAATTTAAATAAATTTTTACTAAACTTATTGGATGAAAATTCTGAAAGGAGTGATTGAATTTTTATTCATTGGTATTTAGAATATGTTATTAATTATTAATCTAATGATTAACCATTTAATTGGAATAAACCCTTTATTTCTCTAAATTTCTTTATAAGGTGGTACAGTGCCTTGAACTAACTGATTGACAGCGAACCGATATCAGTTACTCTATAAATTTCATTAGAGTTTGGACAGTATACCAATTCATGAATTCCGTTTATGTAACAGCAGAAATTCATATCACTACCGCAATTGGAGAAGAATTATGATTTTTGAAAATTAAAACATTTCTCTCATCATTCAAAGCGCCCTAATCAACGCTTGGTTGTCCAGACACATGCACAATTTTTCGATGACACCCCCCTAATTCAAAGAGAATTTGAGTTCAAAGACATCCATGGATCCTTCGCTATAAAAATGATATAAGGCAAATGAATTTTTATAATACCTAATCGATGCGTTTGTTTTGATATAAAGATAATAATTATATATAATATATATCAGCGAAAAAATGAGTGACAACCCGGAGAAAATTGTGTGTCAGGGATTTTACAGTTTGGGGAAGGAATGTGATGAAGAAGTGCAACCAGGTGTGTTTAACATTTATTGTAAGACCCATACTTATATGTTGAGATATACGCAGGAAATGATGGAAGAACTGACAAAATGCACTCATTGTAATATAATGCATTATTCGGTGATACGATCTAAATGCTGGAGATGTGTTGAAGAAGCGAAGCGGTTTCAGTTATTATTATTTGCGGAAGCGCCCCTTTGTGCAAATGCTGGGTGCACTGAGCTGAAATCCAAGATAAATAAGTATTGCCTTGCCGATCATCAACATCTTGCTGTAGTTGTTCCTATCGTTGAACCAAAGAAATACATCGTTTGTGAATGTATAGTTGAAAACACAACAATGGCTAATGCGGTTCAAGAAAATCATGTAAATACTCAACCAAAGATCAAAAAGGTAACCAAAAATGTTAATCCTTCGGATAATAATATGGCCGGGAAACGAGTCAAAAAAGTTATTAAGGAAGATGATACTATTGGTTTGGGAGAGAAAGCATGTACAAATCCATATTGTCTCAAAATTTATCCATTGAGTCATTATGTCAGCGCTGTGACTGGAAAGGAGACAAATACGTGTATGACATGTAGAGGGAAGAAACAAACGTATGAGGATCGGCCTGAAGTTAAAGTGAAAAGGCAACAGAAGAGAAAAGAATTCAGAGAAGCTAATCCAGAGAAATATAAACAATATTCGATAGATAGTAAAACACGACAAATAGAGGAATGGGGGCTTGATGAATATAACAAAAAAGAAAACGCTAGAGGTAAAAAATATAGAAAAGACAATCCAGAAAAAATTCAAGCAATTTCGGCCCGGCAGAAAGCCAATGTAAATTCAAAGCTTACATCTTTGAAATGGAGAGGATTCAAGGCCGGAATTCGAGTTGATCTTTCTGATGACCAATGTGATGATTTTTATCACAGTGACTGTTTTTATTGTGGTTTAAAGGCTAGTAAGGCTGAGCTCAATGGGATTGATAGATTAGACGCAGACCGTGAATATGAAGCGTCTAATTGTGTTACCTGCTGTAAGATGTGTAATTTCTATAAGGGAAGTCTTGATCCATTAATTTTTATGAAACGCTGTGAACATATTTTAACCTACCAGAAAATTATTAAGGGAAAGCTACATTCTGATGAAATACCTGATCACACGGCAGGTCCATTTAATCAATATGTGTCGCGGGCTGAGAGAAAGGGATTTGAATTTAGTTTGACAGAGGATGATTATAACAGATTAACCAAAGCTATTTGTTACCTTTGTGGAAAGAAACCTTCGCTTACACATACCAATGGTATTGACAGATTGGATAATACTATCGGATATAACGTTGAAAATTGTCGTACTTGTTGTGGAGATTGTAATTTTATGAAAAATGAGTACTCATTTGATGAATTTATGGATCACCTCAAAAATATTTATGATTGGTGTTATTTGAATGGTACAATTAATCGAGATCTTAAGAAGAAACTTGATAATTATTATCAAGATCAAACTAATTCAGGAAAGAATCCCATTATGACGATTGCTCCGATGAAAGGGGTTAGAAAGAAGCCTACTAAAGCTGAATTGGCTGAGAGGCGATCAGCTAATAAACAGGCTCGAGATAAGGCAACATTAAAAAAATATAACATAAAACCCGTTTGAAATCTCTAAAATATGCCCCAAAATTATTGATGTATTATATATTTAAATCATATATTTAAATATATGGTATTTGGCTCGAATAGATATTCTAATGAACCTTTCATGCTTAGGATAAATGTAATCCATTTTATTTAAAAAATTGAAATTAAAAACTTTAGAATATTTATGAATATCTAATAACTTGCTTGAAAAAAATATGTCCAATGAAGATAATGATGAAGATGACCAAGAATCTTTGTCTGACGATGATGTTCCCGAAGATGATAATAGTCGTAAATGTAAAGGACTTGATACGAATTTTAATAGATGCCGACGCGGACATCTTGAAGGAATGCTAACTTGCGGAATTCATGATTATATGGAAGAATATACTGATGACATGATGAAAAATTTAACTAAATGTAGTACATGTCGAAAATTATATTATCTCGTGAGGGGCACAAGCTGTACGACGTGTATTGCGCGTGCAAAAAAAAACCGCGCGAAGAAGAAAGAGAAAAAAATTAAATCCAAAAACAATGATTGTGATAATAGTAAGTCGACAGAAAAAGAAGGTGATGTAATATCTTCATCTGGAGTCAACGAAATCTCAGACGAATTAGAAAATGAAGTTGTGATAGAATTCAAAAAACAATGTTCAAGTTGTACGAGAAAGTGCACTCTCGATAAATTTATCAATGAAATAAATGGAACTGAGACAGCGACGTGTTACAAATGTAGGGAGAAAGGAAAACGTAAAGATATTAAGGCTAAAGCTCAAAAAGATCTTTGGAAGGAAGAAAATCATGACAAGACTCTTGGTTATTCCCAAAAATCACGATTAAAAAAAATTCAGGAGAGTAATGGTGAATATCTAAAAAATGAGGCAATTAGAGCAAAAGAATCGAGAAGTAATCATAAAATGGATTTAAATTCTTTACAAAAAATAGATTCAAAAGTTTCCAATATTAGTGATGATTTTGATTACGATTTAGGAGATAATATTTATGAGGATGTTAGTGATGATCTAGATGACGAAGTATGTGATAATTTCGTCGGGAATCCCATCGATGATTTGTGCGATAATTCAGATGACGACCTTGACGGAAATCAATCGGATAATCTGAAAGACACTTCAGGTGATAAACTAAATGACGATTTGTTTGATAATTCAGATGATGGCCTTGATGGAAATAAATCGAATAATCTAAAAGATACTTCAGGTGATAAGCAAGATAAGAACAAAGATGAGAATGAAAACATAGAAGAAGAAATAAACTATCAATCAGAATATGAAAGAAAAAAAAAGGAACTACAACGTGAATATGATAGACTAAGAAAAAAACAGCAACGTGAAAAAAAACGTGCTGATGTCGGAGAAGAAGCTTATAAATTGGAAATGAGGAAAGCTAAGGCAAAGCAACAAGATAGGGTGGATGCAGATGGGAATATAAAATATAAACCTGCAAAAACAATTGATGAAAAAAGAGATGCGGGTCGTATTCGAGTTCAGAATTTTAGATCACGACGCAAAAATCAAAAATCAGAAGATATTTAACTGATCTATCAGATACATTTTTTTTAAATTATATTGTTCAAAGGATAACAATATAATTCTTCGGATGTAACATTTAGTTTATGTCCCAATAGTAACGGAAAATTTCTTGTCAATGTAACGATCCAGTTCTGTCTAGTCGTAACAATATTATTTCCATCAATATTGGCGAGATAATTATTTCGAGTGTACCATTGCTGTTTTGTAATCGTTGAGATAACAGAGTATACAACAGGAATAACGTGATATTTGTTTCCAATGTAATAATCTTGTTCTGTCCCATAATAAGTAACACATTCTTTCTGTCCTAGTTAGAATACGCGAGTCCCCCCATACCTGACATTACTCTGAGTACGTTGTAGCTGAAGGCAAAAACATAGAGGTTGGCGTAGCTCAAGTCTATTTGCAGTTTCGGTTTCAATCCGAATCGGTGGCGGACGTGGTCGGCCAATCGGAGAATGAGCACGCTACTGTCTATACGAGACAAGTTAGCTGTGCCGGTCGGTTGGTGTTGCTCTGGGTGAAGAGCAAATGAATATACGTTAATACCATCAGCTGGAGTGTGCGTGTGGTGTTGCCATGGTTGTACGTAGTTGAAGTAGTTTCCGTGACGGGGGTCGAATCGATCCTGGCCGTTGAACTGAAGGCCCGCTTCGGAGACTGGGTTGCCCTTGCCATCGAGTCGGAGACCATAGTTGAATGGCTGAATAACGTAGATATCGTTGGGGTTGACGCCGTTACATGTGTTGTAACGGAAGTCAACGAGGTGGTTTGGTGCAGATCCCCAATTGAGTGGCACACTGATATCAGATACTGTTAGACAGTGAGAGATAACAGTTGCAGTGAAAGTGCGGGTGGCTGGAACGCAGGGGCCGTTAGGGATAGTGCAAACGTTAACCTGGATTTCGTTGAGGAAATCGGCATAGTTGAAGAAACAACCTTCTTTGCCTGGACCGCCAATAACAATGGGGTATCGGAGAATGTTGAGATGATCTTCTTCGTTGGGACATGTGGTGAAGATGTTAATACGACATACGTGAACGGGGCTCGTGGGAAGGTCAACGAATGTACAGGGAGAGCAAAGAGGGATACTCGTTGCCGGACAGTTGAGATCACAACGAGACTCAGGTGGAGCTACACCTATCAAAGGAGTAATGCGGAACATACCTGCTGCAATATTGTTTGCCGCCTCTTGTAAAGCAACAGTCTCCCATCGAACTTCGTTGTCGGCATATGCCAAGAAGGGATGTCCATGGTTGGAGTGACCTGCCTTATCATCACCAGTGAAAGCCATATTCTTGATGACCCAGATCAATTCCTTTACTGGATGGTTGAATCCTAATTTGGATTTGTAGTGTAAATTGTGAGTGTGTGAGTTGCCGGTGAGAGTTTCATCGCCGGTGAACTGAACTTGCTCGATCAAGTATTCGTGACCAACTTGAGCAAATCGTCTACGTTCAACAGAGTCGAGATAGATATAATCGACAAGGAGAGACGCTTCTTTCATGCAAAGGCCGCGGAGTTCAGGACCCCAAAGACGTTCGCCGTCAAAGTGTGGTCGGTGAACAATTAATTTATTTACATCAGTGAATTCGAACAAGAGTCGAACTTCGTGATATTGTACGGTAATACCCCACCTTTCGGTGTATTTTATAGGGCCTAGACTATATTTTAAGCCTTCGTGATGAAGACCCAAAGCCATTTAGTCGTTGAGCTGCATCCATACCGCAAGGGTTTAGGACTTGGTTGCGAATTGTCTTTTATATCTGAAATTTTTACCATATCTCAGTTTCTCTCTGAGCCAGATTAAAATTTCTCTTAATCCTTGGTATTCTGATATTATAAGATTTTCCCGCAGTTTGACTTTGTTGCCTCTCTTGAGACTAGCATCTGTGGCAATATTCTCCGCCACTAAAATGAGTGCCCTATCTTTATAGAGATTAAGATAGGATTGATGCTTTTCCGCCCAAACAATTTAGGCGATGAGGGGTAAGGCCAATCCACTGTTGCGATTGAACCAAAATTGCATGGGGACATAGAGGATGTGAGAATCCTTAATGTGGCCCATATCGTTCGGTCCGTCCAAACGGGTTAGTTCGGGGACATCACCGATCATGTGACGATAACCACGTTCCTGATCGTTAGTGTGAGTTAGTTCGTGCCAGATATCTAACCAGGTGCCGTATTGCTTATCAATACGAGAACCACCAATTTCAACTTCCACTGAGCGAATCATGGCATGACCCAATTTTCTGACCCAAGCGAAAGTCGATCTGTTTTTAGCCTCCCATCTGACATGATGGAGGTGTACCATAAGATACATGCGTGTGCAAAGATCACCATTACGGATGACCAATACATTAGTTTTTCTCCCGAAATCGGGGTTGCCAGTCAAGGTTTGCTCTATGCATTCCATGGCAAAATTCGTGTGCCTTCTATAAACTACCTTAAAAAAAGTAATCTGCGGGTTACCCGTTAAATAAACATCCTGTGCGCCGTAAGCTACTAGTTGCATTAATCCACCACCCATTTTATCGGTATTATATTATTAACTGTAGAAAATTTTTTTATATACTTTATTGTAAATTCGAATTTTATCCAAACATATAAATCATAAATTTTTATGTTATATGATTACTTTTTTTAAAAATTACACATTTTAAACTCGCTGGGATGGTTAATGACAGAAAGTTGAAAATTATACATTCAAAACTTGGATGGTTAATGACAATAAACATATAAAGACAAAACAACATAATATATATATATAACTATTCATGATCCATTCAACGGCATTTACTCAATATATAAAATTTCTTTCGGCTAAACCTGATCAATCATTAGATGATGGAACAGAGGAGAACAAAAACCCTAATTTGTCAGCAACTGAATCATCTCCCATTGTAAATAAGGGAACATCTATCAAAAAATCCATATATCATCTCAATGAAAATATCGGAAATGAAGATATAATACCGCTTTTACCTTTCCCACCAAGCCAATATGAGAGACAGCAAAGGAAAGTTAATTTCGATATAACAATACCAATTCACTTACAGATCCCGGACTTGGAAATGGGTAAAGGGCAGATATATCTAGCATCGCATCCGTTTAGTGATAAGATTTATATCGGGCAAGCAGACAATTATATCAACGGGAATACATTATTTGGGACTGATGGAAGATGGAAAACACATGTACGTGCGGCAAGTAATGCCAAAGACGATTGTCCTCATTTCTATAATGCACTAAGGAAATATGGAATGAAGAATTTTCAAGTGTTTACGCTCATAACTGCTCCATTATCGGAATTAGATTATTGGGAAAAATTCTTTATTCAATTATTCAATTCATTTGCTGACAATGGCCATGGGTATAACCATGAGAAGGGAGGTAAAAAGAATCGTGAATTCAGTCAAGCAACTCGCGAAAAGATGAGGCAAAGTCGAAAAAATATTATAGTTAGCGATGAAGCTAAAAATAATATCAGATTGGGTAATATTGGCAAAAGACTTCAGCCACAAAAGCGGAAATATGCTGAAGATAGGAATTTACCAACTTATATACAAGGGAATAGAGAAGATGGTAAATTAGTGGGTTATAGTGTTCATTTCACCGCTAGTTTTGAGAAACAGAAAATTCTTCAGAAAAGTTTTCGAAATCCAGCTAACTTAGAAAAAGCCTTAGAGGATGCCAAGAAACAACTCGCCGAATGGCAAATTGAGTATAAAGATTTGCCGGCTCAAATTAAGAAGAGGAATGAAGAACGTATGGCGACGAAAATTGTGTTAAGTTTAGAACAGAAATATAATCAAAGGAATCCTGAATATATTTTCTGTAAAATGGTGGACAATAAAATACGAGGGTATTTTGTTAGAGGATATCCAGATCATGAAGATAATCCGTATCCAGAAGTGGAATTTTCTGAATTTGTATCGAATACGGATAATAAGAATGCGGCAATAAGATACATTGAGTCGTTGAGAATAAAAAACTTAGATGTATTGTTCAAGGAATATATTCCGGAAGAAGTAGTTGAATGGGCGAAGGAAGAGAAGAAGGCCAATCCGCAGACAATGAGGCGACGTGCAATATATAAACATTTAGCTCCAACGATTTTTTATGATACGGATCGCGAAACAAAGGAAGTACTTGGATATAAGATTCGATTCCGAAAAGCAGATGGTACTTTGTATAACGAAATGTTCACTGCTAAAAACACCATGGAGGAAAAATATAAGCAAGCCATAGACAAACTCATTGAATTAATTAGGGAGAAGAGAAAGGCCGTCGCTAATAATGAACTTTCGGAATAATAAAAGGAGAGATTCCGTCAGTTCTGACACTAAGTTAATATATAACGATTTCATCATTTCATAAACAAATGATGAAATCAATTTCTTTTATTACAGGTGTTGAAAATATATCAGGTGTGCATCTACAAGAATCGGTTTGACTATTCATTTGGCTTCACATTATGCGACAGGGTGTTTACCTTTGCTTAGATATTCACCCGCGTGCTCCTTTGTCGCGATACATTTCATTATCATCTGTATGTCATTCATTTAACTTTACATGATGCGAGAGGGAGTTATCTCTCGCTTCGCAATTCACCCCATGCGCTCCTGTGTCATGCGTCGTTTTGTTATAGCTTATACGTTCCTTTTCATCTGTCTGTTGTGTTCATTTGCATTAGGCCCCAGGAAGTTCCCTCGCGCGCTCCTACGTCGTGCGACATTTCCCCCTTAGCTTATATGTTCATTTTCATCTGTCTATTGTGTTCATTTTCCTTTGCATTATGCGACAGGGAGCTCCCTCTTGCTTCGCAATTCACCCCTAGCTTATTTGTTCATTTTCATCTGTCTATTGTGTTCATTTTCCTTTGCATTATGCGACAGGGTGCTCCCTCTTGCTTCGTAATTCAAATTTATAATTAAAAAATTTGATTTTTATTTGTATTGCTTCTTATCAATTTGTTTCCTATACAGTAATATATGGATGGCGAATTTATCAAATGTTGTATAGGAGGAGATTTAGTCAAAGCTCAATTTCTTTATTCAACACAAAAACAAAAGATTGATATTCATTTTTGCAATGATATTTCTTTCCTACAAAGTTGTACTAATGGCCATTTACCTATTGCTCAGTGGCTTTATAGTTTAGGGGGCGTTGATCTCAAAACTAATTATTATGTTCCATTCAGATCTAGTTGTGCTAATGGTCATTTGCATGTAGCAAAATGGTTATTCGATTTAGGAATAATGAATATGAATGAGTTAAAGTATGATGCCTTAATAAAGGCTTGCTCGTGTGAGAATGAAGAAAAAGGATTATTAGTTGTTCAATGGCTATATACGTATAGCCTCCCTGGAATTAATCCTCTGCTCCAATATGATGCATTTGAACATGCATGTCGAAGTAATAATATCAAAATTGCTCAGTGGTTATATGAACAGGGAGACATAAATATTCATACTATTTCTGATTATTTATTCAAATTAATATGCCATGATGGAAACTATACGGTAGCGCTATGGTTATATAGTTTAGGGTATATAAATATACATTCAGATAATGATAATGTTTTTATATGGAGTTGTGAAGGTGGAAATCTTGATTTGATTCAATGGTTATATAGCTTTGGAGGAATAAATATTCATGTTCTGGAGGACTCACCCTTTCGTAAAAGTTGCGAAGAAGGACATTTAGCCATCGCACAATGGTTATATGGTTTTGGCAATGTTGATATTCACGCGATGAATGAAAACGCATTTGTATCAAGTGTTGGAAATGGACATATTGATGTCTCTAAATGGTTATATAGTTTCGGATCAATAAATATTCATATCGACTTCGACAAAGCTCTCGAATCTTGTTGTCGGGGCAAACATGATGAGATGATCACATGGCTACTAACTTTGGATCAATATCCTAATGACATTATTAATAAATATGCTAGAATTTATCCACCAGACATAGTCGGTATAATTTACAGACAAGGCTATAAAGCTACATCAATTAAACTAAAAAAGAAATACAGCATATATATCAAGAAACAAATTAAATATTATAAATTCTTAATTCGATTAATGGGTAGAACAGTTGTTAGATATTATCAAACTTGCGAGAAACGATATCAATATCTAGGAGATGGATATCAAGCGTCGCATAAGAGTTTTAATTTATTGCGCAGGATATGAGATTCAATTCTTTCATTGACAACGAATATGAATATCACCATGACAAAGGGGCAAAGATAATCGTAAATTATGTAATGAATCATTATGCGAGGGAGATCCCGATTGCTTTGCAATTCACCCCATGCGCTCCTTACGTCGCGCTTCATTTCGTCTCAAAGCTCTTGTATTCATTATGCGACAGGGAGCTCCCTCTTGCTCCGTAATTCACCCCATGCGCTCCTCCGTCGCGCGCCGTTTCGTCCTCTGCTTTTTTATTCATTTTCATTTGTATTTTGTGTTCATTTAACTTCACATTATGCGACAGGGAGCTCCCTCTTGCTTCGCAATTCACCCCGTGCGCTCCTGCGTCGCGCGTCGTTTCGCCCCAATCTTACTATTTCGTAGAAGAGGCTATTTCAAACGATCCAAACATTTCATTGAACGTACTATAGTTTTTGCTCCATTGATCTTTAACGATTGCAAAGATTATATTTTCAAATCTGTATTTATATTCTGATATAACTTCTTTGAAGATATTTGCCATATCTACGGGATCATTACCATATGCACCACATCCATAAGCACTTAAGATAATATTCGTATTCGAATTTTCTAACAATATATTGAACATTGCGCGAATTTTTATCATCGTATTCCTGCGATATTTTTTCTCCATAACCCCATCTTTGATCAATGGATTGGAGTAAGCACTAGACAACACACAATCACTAATAATTGGCTTATCTAAATACGAATATTTCTTTGTTTCTAGATCGCGTATGATACTTATATTTTTTATATATAAAGCACCAAATTCCGGAATGGGGTATTTCACCGATGTGATGCATGGAATCAAATTCGTTCTCCTCGCGATACTTTCTTCTTGGGCCGGAGATGCCAATTTATAACCACCTCCAGGATTACTCGAATTCGCCATTATCAAAAAAGCAAATTTCCGCTTCATCATTTCCTGAAAATATCCAACTGCTTCTAATGTATCCATTCCCACTACACCAACTCTCACGCAACTATTAAATATCTTCCCCTGAATCACATTATTAGTTTCATATCGTTTAACAACAGAATTGAATTTATTTTTATTCTTCTCTAAATATTTCAACGTATCTCTTTGTATGTTTATTCTATATTTTTTCATCTCAGTTCAAAATTTATTGTAAATAAAGACTGGATATTTTTAATTCAAATTTTTATTTATCATAGGGAATAAACATACATTACTAAAAATTTTGCAGTCTAATTTAAATAATAATACGCAACAGTTATATCTATATGATCTATTATGTTACCATGATGATCTATATTGATCTGAGCATATAATATCGGTCTCCATGGATAATCAGGAAATCGAAGAAATTCGGTATGTGAATAGGGCAAAGCACCATAAATACTTCCAACATTTTGTACGGGAAAAGATAGATTGTTCGTGGCTTGGAGAGTTCCGATTTGTAATAGGGGTTCGATATTTATATTTGACGGATCAGATCGAGTCCTAAATAAAATAGATACGGCGACCGAATTTCCGTCTTCAGATTCCGCATAACCATACACCCCAATCGGATTATCAAAAGTTAGATCACCCGTGTAATTTCGAGAAAATCGATATGTTCTAATTGGACCAAAACCATTTCCAACAATTATCTCATCCTGATAGACCCCCTGTTCTCCCGAAATGTAATTACTTGGCTGATTCCCAGAAGAATTATTACAATTGCATTCGTTTGGCATAATATTATACTATTCGATTAAAAATTTCCTTATTTTAAACTCTGAAATTCATTAAATTTTGTAATAATTTGATCGTATCGTGATCAATTCGTGTCATGTCTTTGACTTTTTTCCTGAATACTAGTCTTTTGTTATTGGACTTGTGGATCCTCCAGCCCATTTGAATTGCGTTGCTTATAGCAGTAATCTGTAAAATAATTAATATACAGCTCCTGAGATGAGTCATCTTATATCAAAACTCCTGATAATTAAACCAAGAAATAAACCCCATTCATTCGAAAAAACGCAATGATAATGTATGACTACATCACTAATGACTCCAGACAAGTTCTACAACAATTATGTCATGAAACACTAATAAAATCCCACCCATTTTAGTTAAAATAATATATAATCTATCCCGCTTAAAGAGCAAGATAATACATAGTAATTATATCCATGACAACCTTCCGATACAAGCCAGATAAAATAAAACATCTGACAACTATCAATACTTTAGACACATTGCATCGTAAGCGTGTGTTGGAATTCGAATCGCGAAGAAAGCGCTGTGCAGATATTAGATCTGAAATTTCGAAATTAGAATCTGATCAATCTCAGATGGAGAAGCCGATCGAAAGAGGCGAAAAGGGCGAAACGAACACGGTAATAGATATCAAGCAGCGATCTTATATCAAATCTCAAATTCAAAAGCTGAAGCAAGATCTTTATGATATTGAGAATAACATATCGGAGCTGGAGTATTACTCGCAGACAAATGATATATTGTTGGATTATTATCATGAAGAATTTCCTAATAACTCAACGATGGGGGATAATGGTGATTACTCCGAGGCATATGAGCAACAGCAAGAAATGAGGGAAATGCAAGAATTAACAGAAGATTCGATGAATGATACAGAGCAGAGTGAAATGGATAATGCGTCGAAAGATCGGGGTGGTAAACTTAAATTGGAAGAATTAAATTATCGTAGTCAGCAGAAGAGAAAGCCAAAGAAAGTGACGAAGAGACGTGCTAGGAAGAATGATCTTCAGAATAAGAAGAGTATATTGGATTTTTTTAGTGATAAGGCAGCGGATGAGGGGACTGAGGAGGAGACTAAGGAGCCAGAGAGCAAAGAGGAACAGAAGGAGAGTGTGTGTATTGAACAAGAAGTGACTAACAAGGCGACATTGTTTGATTACTATATGACATTGATTGATAAGACGTATATTGCTAAAAACAAACGTAATTCATTGAGAATATGCACAAAATGCAACATAGAAAAAATGCTAATGAGGAGCGATGGGTTCTATGTTTGCCAAGAATGCGGGGAAGTTGATAATGCGATCATCGAAAGTGAGATACCAAGTCACAAAGATTCGGTCGTCGAGAAGCATAATTTTCCTTACAAGAGGTCTAACCATCTATCCGAGTGCAATTTCGGGCCAGTTTTATGTAACCTATTTTTACAGCAGGCCCTCTTAATATTAATAAATATTTAAAACGGAATAATATCATCATTAGTATAATTAGAAATCAATGGAAAAATTGATAAACAAACTTATAGAAATAAAGGGATTAGATATACAGGATAAAAATCATATGGAGGTTTCAGAGGATTGTATAGATGAAGGAGAAGAATCCGGTGATGATCAACTGGATGACGACGTGGGAAAAAATTCAAGGGATAAATCGAAGTTTATTAAACCCAAAATCCTTGATGGAGTTCAAATGGGGTATTTCATTTCATTGAAACCACTAGTTGAGGGTGATAGACCTCCACAAAAAAGGTTCATGATAGGTAAAAAGAGAGATCTTCCTGGCTGTAAAATTGCCGCTCAAAAATGGTATGAGAAGAATAAAGCTCTATGTAAAGATCTTAAACTTGACGATGGGGAAAAGCGTCCGGTCAAGTGCACGCCATACAAATTGAAGAAGGCTAATGAGAAGTATCCACAATATGTTGACCATGTCGTTGATAAATCTCAGAATGTGTTGAAAGAGTACATAGTTGAAGGATTTCTTGATCATAATGGCGTACCATATCCTCTAAAATCTTTTGAGGTCTTATCAGATTTCGGTAAAAGTATGGGTCCAATTAACACATATTTGAAATCATTGGAAATGAAGAACCTTGATAATCAATTTGTTGAGGAGATACCGGAAGATCTCGCCGCTATTAAAAAGCCAAACCAAACTCCCTATGCCAGTATACGGTTGCCACCATATATTTCATATGTTACGAACAAGAAGGATGACAATGCAATTGACGGTTACAAAATTACAAATTTCAATACAGGTTTGAGATTAGTAAATAAACAATTTGCGAAAAGAGGTGAAACAAGAAGTGCTAAATATGACAAAATAGTTCAATATTTACGTGAATTACTCCTTGAAAGGGAACGAAATCGTGAAGATGCTAATATCCCACTTGATGATGACACAAACTAACCAGGAAATCGATCCTGATACTAATGAAAATGATCTGTTCAAATATATATAATATTATCATGCTCGGAACAGCAGGCCGCTAAATAAGCTACTGGATGACTTATTTGGGAAAACGGTGTAAATTCAGTTTTAATATAACCTGCTAGTCCAAATGGATGAATATACAGTTAGTAATCTATTTCGGGCAATATATCCAAATTGCGGGAAGTTCCATAAATGTTAACTACTACGCCTTATTCGAAAGAATATTGCGGAACACGATGAAATGTCGTACCCAATAGTAAAAACGTTAATATTAGGATAATCCGCAGCCAAGTCACTTTTGAGTGAAAGGTTCAGAGACTGAATGGATATACGTTCTCTCTAAAGAGAGGGTGTAAGCTACAGTCCGTCCCATAGGAGACTATGTTCAATACGAGGAATCTGTTAACCGGAGTATTGAAAGCATGTGCGTAATAGTGATGCTGGAGATTGACGGGCTCAATCAGTTAAACTATGTGACTGAAATAGCAAGCGTGAAAAGCGTAATCTTGCTAGTCATTTATAATGAATATACTCATCAGTAATTATAAATTGGCAACACTTTCAAATTGCGGGAAACTCCTGATTTTTTTGAGTACTACCTAATAATTTAGGGAACACGGTTAATAGCCGTAACCAATAGTAAAAATCTCTTAAATAGGATAATCCGCAACAAAATCACTTTAATTAAGTGAAATGCTCAGAGACTTTATGGAAGTGCGTTTTAGATAATCTATTGCGTAAGATAAAGTCCGTCCCGATGGCAACATCGCCTGTATATAAGATTATGAGTGATCGAAAATATGGGAATATCTTATGATATTGGATTAAACGCCAAGCCAAGGAATCAACAGAGATTCCAGACGATGTTTATAATAATATCGTAAATGAATTAAAAAAGATGAAGATTACA
>Ga0207047_1031_pt1 | contig 35585 bp, 25 predicted proteins | sample Alteio_BWMinCont_67_FD_153302 | JGI IMG/M metagenome (GOLD analysis project Ga0207047, IMG submission 153302) | Enriched cells from forest soil in Barre Woods Harvard Forest LTER site, Petersham, Massachusetts, United States -... | ecosystem: Environmental > Terrestrial > Soil > Temperate forest >...
GGTGTAGGCACATAAGTATTATAGAGAATTTCACCTGGGGGACTAGATAATAAGATTTTCGCGAAGATATTAAGTGAATCGAGATTATCTACCATTTGGGAGTCATTTAGAGAGATGAGACCAGTTAGATTACTAATTGTTCCCAACTGTTTACAGCAGATTAGAAAATAATTATATGTTCGTAAGCCGAGTGAGCCATGTAATTTTATCGATTGTGGGAGAATATTGACCGGATCAATTATGCCAAATTCATCTTCGTATGGATCACAGTTTTTAATTAGAGGTGAATAATTTGTTATTGCCGTTGGTAAGCCAATATGACGAAAACCGAGTTGGGAACATAATGAATCACAAAAGTCCATCCGCAATCTGATATAATTCGGCTGTGAAACTAGGAAAGCTCGACCACCGCCAGTAAGAGTTCGTATAGGCAAATAATTGAAGTGACATAATTCTATTGTGTATGTATCCGGGTTATCCACGGAAAGGATTATTTTGTCTCCGTTTATGGCGCATTCTGGGATTCCAAGGTGTGATATGGCGCCTTCGATACGGATGTGGTCTCCGGGGCATAAACCGTGGAGAGGATGGGATATCTGTATTCTAACGGGAACAGGTTCCAAATTAGGAAAATCAGTGAGACTCGGAATAGTATTCACCACTGGATTGCTAAGAATAATCTTCTTAATACTACGAACAGCAATTAAATTACTATTCGGATCGATATCAAAACAGATAAAATTCATCCCAATCATAGAATCTAATCCCAAATAGTTTATTCTCGGCACAAATGCTATTCTATTCTCTAATGAACAAGCTAATTCTTCTAAAGTATAGTTCCCCGAGGGCAGTTCAACTTTATATATGTGGTTTCCATCATCTAAATTTTCCCAATAGAATGCATTATTTTTCAGATTGACGTTTTGTTCAGTATTTGGAAACTCTGAACTTACAAGAGATGCAGATATAACGTTAGTGTAAACTTTATCGAGCATTATTGAGTAATAATTTGGGTTGGGGTAACAATTACTTTGGGTGATTATTTTTGATACGAACACATTATCTCCACCAAATGGTCTTAAACTTCCTGGTTGACATTGAGATAATACACAATAACCATCAGGTTCTACGCGAGAAATTAGGTGATAACCATTCTGATGATTTAGGTCTAACGGATATTTTGCATTGATGAGATTTAGGGGTATGCCTACCATGTAATCAAACACGAGTGTGACATTATATTGCTGAGGAAAAACATAAATTGAATTAACATCTGAGAAATTCCTGATCAAGCGAATATAAATTACATCAGGGGAAAATGGAATAGTAGGTATAGAAAAATAAACCTGATGCCTTTTATTTAACGTGTTGATCGGAATATTCCCAATGTAAGGTGAGGCAATCGTACATCCCTGAAATCCACATATCTTAACAAATAATGGTGGACCGATAACATTTAATAGATTTGGTTGAATATCTGCTATTCCTGGGAATAATATTTTTAAATAACAGGAACCATTAATAAATTGGAATGGACACTGATTATCTAAGCGGGTTCGAAGTTTTACCAGGCGGTTTTGAACACCAGAAAGAGTTATCTTATCGCCAGGACAAAAGTTATGTTCCGGATGAATAATCTTCATTTCATATTTATTTGTACTGAGTCGAAAGTGTAATGGATCGTGACATAATCTAATTGATTTAGCGATATCGAATGTTACAGTTTTTTGTCTTTGTGAACTGTCGATATTTATGTAGGTGACATTGTACGATACTTCGTCCAATTGAAGATGATTCAAATCTAGATCGTTTATTCGTATTCGTTTCGGATATTGTGACATTATTTCTATGTCTTGTGATATTATTAAGTCATTTTATATGCAAAAAAATTGATTAATATAAAGAATCTATATAAAGTGTTATTATCAAGAAAGAAAATTAGAATTAAATGGCGACTAAACGGGCAGGATCAAAAAAGGCTAATGTTGGTGTTGTTAAGGGAAAGGTGGAGCTGACCGTTGAGGAAAAGTTTAAGAAGAAGTCATTACATGAACATATACTGTTGCTGCCAGATAGTTATATTGGCAGTGTAAAGCCAGATAATCGAGAAATGTGGATTAATAGCAATGACGGAAAAATTATTTTGAAAGATATTATCTATCCTCCGGGATTATATAAAATATTTGATGAGATATTGGTCAATGCTCGTGATCATTCTGTTAGGGATGCTACGTGTAAGATTATTAAAGTAAGTATTGATCGTAGTAATAATAGTATTAGCTGCTTTAATGATGGGAACGGTGTACCAACGGTGATTCATCAAGACGTGGGAAAATATGTCCCTGAAATGATTTTCGGCGAATTGTTAACTGGCGAAAATTATGAGACGGAAGGGAAAATAGTTGGGGGCAAGAACGGTTATGGTGCAAAGCTTGCGAATATCTATTCTACGGAATTCATTGTTGAGACACAATGTAAAGTCGCGAAGAAGAGATATTATCAACGATTTACGAATAATATGTACACAGTAGAGGATCCAATAATTACCGATGTGAAAGGTAAACAGTATCCTTTTACGAAAATTACATTTAGTCCCGATCTATCGAGATTCGATATTACGAGTTTTAGCGATGATATCGTCGCTTTGTTTGAGAAAAGAGTACTTGATCTAGCGGCATGTACGAGAAGCGATGTGTCCGTATTTTTGAACGATAAACTGATTAAGAAAGATAATTCGTTTGAGGATTATATTAAGTTGTATTATGATAATGGTGCGTTGGGGGAAGATCAACTTATTTATCAGGAATTTGGTGAGAGATGGAGAGTGGGGGTGATTTTTGATAATAGTTGCGGATTTAGGCAGGTGTCATTTGTCAATGGTATATGTACTTATCAAGGAGGTACGCATGTGACGCACGTGTTGGAGCAAATAGTCAAGGAACTCATGGTTGTGATCAAGGAGAAAAATAAAGATATCGCGATAAAGGGATCTTATATCAGGGATAATCTGACGTTGTTCATCGATTGTGTTATTGAAGATCCAAGTTTCACTTCACAGAGCAAAGAATTTCATTCTACTGAGAAGAGCAAGTTTGGAAGTAAGTGCGAAATTGATGCGAATTTTATAAAGAGATTAGGGAAGACAGGTATTGTTGATGAAGTCATAAATCTTGCACAATTTAAGCATGATGGAGAGCTTTCAAAGACAGATTTCAAGAAGAGTAATAATGTTAAATCGATTGAAAAGTTGGAAGATGCGCATTGGGCAGGTGGGGCGAAGGCGAAGTTGTGTTATTTGTTGATTACTGAGGGTGATTCAGCTGCATCGTTTGCGCGCGCGGGCCTTGATGTCGTAGGGAGGGAACGGTATGGGATTTTCCGTTTGCGAGGTAAATTTCTAAATGTGAGGGAGGCAACTGTATCACAATTATTAAATAATGCCGAATTCAAAAATCTTAAGCAGATTTTGGGTCTGAAACAAGGTAAGAAATATGATAATGGTTCCAAATTACGTTATGGAGGAATAATTATTCTGACAGATCAAGATGTGGATGGATCTCATATTAAGGGGTTATTGATCAATATGTTACATAACTTTTGGCCGTCGTTGCTTAAACTTGATGGGTATATTAAATGTATGTCAACACCGATTATCAAAGTATTTAAGAAAGCTGATTTGAAGAAGAATCAGAATGAATTAAGTTTCTATACTTTGAGTGCGTATCAGAAGTGGGTAAAGGAGACATTTAAGGATGATACATCTGCATTGAAGTCTAAGTATCATGTTAAGTACTACAAGGGGCTTGGAACATCGAAAGATAATGAAGCTAGGGCTGCTTTTAATGACTTTGAGAAGAAATTGATTAATTACGTTTGGGAAACGTATGAATGTGGGAAAGTGGGAGTTGAGAGAGTTGAGGGAGTTGAGGGAGAGACTGATGATATCGATGAGGAGAGTGTTTTGGATGATGGGCAGTCATTGGATGAGACAGATGCTCCAGGTGAGGATGATCTAAATGATTTGGATGACATTAATAGTAAATCTCATAATGCAATTACGTTAGCATTTGAGAAAAGTAGGGCGAATGATAGAAAAAAATGGTTGTCGACGTATAATAAGGATGATATATTGGACGTTGAGAATAAACATGTTACGTATAGTGATTTTGTGAATAAGGAGTTGATACATTTTTCCACGTATGATAATTATAGGAGTATTCCGTCATTGATTGATGGATTTAAGCCGTCGCACAGGAAGATATTGTTTGGGTGTTTCAAGAAGAAGATCATTAATGATGAAATTAAAGTGGCGCAATTGGGTGCATATATTGCGGAGCATACGCTTTATCATCATGGTGAACAAAGTTTGTATGATGCGATCACAAATATGGGTCAGACATTTGTTGGATCAAATAATGTGAATCTGTTGTGTCCAAATGGAAACTTTGGAAATAGGATTATGGGGGGCAAAGACGCTGCTTCTCCTCGATATATATTCACGCAGATAAACAAGATAACCACACTGTTGTTCAAACAAGATGATGAGCCTATTTATAAATATGTCGAGGAAGATGGCAATACAGCAGAGCCTGAGAAATTCGCGCCGATATTGCCGTTCATCTTAGTGAATGGCACTGATGGCATCGGAACAGGTTTTAGCACTTCGATACCCCCGTATAATCCCTTAGATATCGTTCGAAATATCAAGATACTTTTAGCCGGTGATCCTACGAAGAATTTAATACCTATGATGCCGTGGTTTAGAGGATTTAAAGGGGAAGTCAAAGCATTAGCGGGAAATAAAGTGCAAACGAAGGGTCATTGCGTAGTTGTCGATGAGAGAACTGTGAAAGTCACAGAGTTACCCATTGGGCTTTGGACCGATAATTATAATGCGTTCTTGAATAGTGTTTCTAATAAGACAGTGGATGCTAAACCAAAAGTTGCGAAGGGAGTGAAAGCGCCTAAAGCTACAAAAACTCCGAAATCTGCAAAAGTGAAATTTGTAGAATCATTTCAGAATGATAGTGGTAATAACAAAATCAATTTTACAATTGTGTTCAATGAAGATGCTCTTCAGGATATGATTAAGTCTAACACATTGGAAAAATCGTTAAAATTGATCAACACTATATCGTTGAATAATATGTATTTGTTCAATAGTAAAGATGTTATAACGAAATATAGTTCTACTGAAGATATTATTATTGAGTTTTACAAATATCGCTTGGAATTTTACAGATTGAGGAAAGAGTATGTGACCAAACTCTATGCTAATGAGCTGAAGATTATTGAATCAAAGATTAAATATATAGAATGTTTGATCAGTGACAAAATTGTTTTGAAGAAAAAGGTTGATGAGGATGATCTTATTAAGGATCTTAAGAAACTTGGGTTTGTGGAGTTGTCTTATAATATTACGGATGGGCAACCGTCGTTTAGATATTTGACAGATATGAAAGCAACTTCGCAGACAATTAATAAGATCGCTGAATTGAAGCAGGAATTTTTGAAGCAGAACGCGTTGTATCAGAATTATGTTAATACAACGATTCAACAATTGTGGGAGAGAGAATTGGATGATTTCGTCGCTGAGTATAATAATTGGTTAGTTCAGTTAGAGAATGAGGAGAATGATACGGTTGGGGGGAAGGGAAAGAAGCGTATTAGGAAGGCGGTAGTGAAACAACCTAAGGTGAAGAAATAAAATTGAATTTTAAACCGTTTAATATTTATTTATATGGGAGGCTATTATATGTTCGGTTTGAGATGAGTTTAGTGAAAATCTTTGACATTCAGGTTAGTGGTGATGACAGTGGGGATATTTTAGATGAAATTGATATTTTTATCATGCAAAGAGTCAGTGAGCTGAGCGAAATGAATAAAATTTTGGATTATTTCACTCAATGTTATTTAAGGGAAGGGAAGGAGGGGGCGATTACTGTTCAGCATTTTTCTACGTATATTTTGGTCGACATGGAGGGAGATACAGTTAGTAAAATTATTAAACACTTAGATGTATCACATTTGGATTTAATTCAGGCATTTTTTAAATATCATAAATCTACTGATGATGACATGGAGAATACATTTAAGAAAGCCTATTTGGCAATGGATTACGAATTGAGGCTTAAGCAATTGACTGTTTTATTCCAGAATAAATATATTCGTGGAAATACGTTTCAAGAGGTGTTCGAAAATGGTATAATCAATGAGACACGGGGGTTCTTTTCACTATTTAATAATACTGCTGTGCCTGATTGGACAGTTAATATTTCGAAATTAATACCAATTTTGGAACAATATTTAACTGACAAAGAATCGTGTATTTCATTAGTTAGGCTTTGTTACGAGCATTTAAAATTAAATGTTTCGTATTCATTTGTTCAGCATTCATATATTAATACGAATAAATGCTCTTCGGTGAAACAGGTGTGTATGATTATGAAAATTCTGCTTCATGTGTGGAAGTTCAAGGCAAAGGGAGAGAGTCTAAGTGAATTTGGTCAGAGGACTGATTATGAAATTAAACCGACTGATACACCTGTGAATGAGATCGCGTTAACAACGATATATAGTATTAAGATTTGTTATAATCCTTTGATGAGAATATATAAAAAACTGAAAAGATCTTGTCAGCTTTTAGAAGAACAAATTGCTTATGCATATAATGCAACTGAGAGAGCAAGTATTTTGCGGCAAAAAAAGGATCAAGATTTACAATTAAAGCGGATTAAATTTTTGTCACATGATCCGATTTTAATGGATATGGTTTTGGAATTTGTCGATTGGTTCGCAAGTGAGCGTGTGTTTGGTACAGATGATATCGCGACTGACATGATTGATTTCATTTTGAATAAAACGGTCATCGTTAGTTCCCAGATTACAACAAAATGTTCGGTGAATATTGTTAAATATTTGATTAATATTGTAAGTGGTTCGTCTATTGCAGGACCAAATAAACATGTGAGATTTGCTGCATGTACGGCTCTTCAGAAAATGTGCGAAAAATATACTTATAAGTATTTCACGGATATGAATATGAATTCAGAATCTCATACAACTCGTGAGCTATTCTCTGCTATATTAAAATTCATCGGAACTGTGGATTATTTTGAATGGACGCCTCCGCCACAATGTTACGTATTCTATCAAAATGCATTGGATTTGATATCGTACTATTGTAACAAAGTTCCTCCAAAAGAAGTAGATCATAAGGAGATGGAAACCGTTTTCCACAAAATAGCTTCACGAATGAACGTTCTAATAACTTCCCTGACAGATTTATCAAAGCATATCGTTATTAAAGTGACTAATAATATGACTGCAGCATATATTAAAGAAGAATGCAGTGATATTGTGATTGAGTATCTGAAGACCTGTATGGTTTCGATACAGACGCTTCAAAAGTTATTGACATGTAACATCATCGATATCACAGGGTTTGAAACAGAATTAATTTTGCCTTTGAATGCGTTTGCCGTTGCGCTATTTTTATTCCTAAGGGACGGAAGCAACCCTATTTATACAGTGTTTCATTTTAATATGGAAACACTTGATCTCATGCAAGAACTATTCAAATTAATAAACATCGCTTGTGCAAATACGAATTTCACAACAAACATCAAAGATCATAAAGAATTATTGAAGGAGATGATGGGCAGAACCAAATTATCGAAAGATTTGCGTATGTCACTTGTTAAACATCTTGAGGACATCGACAACACAGTTGATGAAGAAGAAGTACCAGAGGAATTTTTAGATCCATTCTTGGTAACTGAAATTAAGAATCCCGTTATGATTCCAGATATTAATAAAATATTTGATAAAGTGAGTATCATGTCACATCTCTATGAACAACAGACTAATCCATGTACGTTAGATAAATTAACAATACATGAGTTTGAAGAATATAATAAGAGAGATGAGATTCAGAGGAGTGTGGGGGATTTTTTGAAGAAATTGATGGATTATAAATCTAGTAAGAGGAAAAATTGATTATTTTATCGTGTGGGTGGCTTTTGTTTATTTTGAAGGGAGGGTTGGGGGGAGATGATTGTTTTGTTGAGTTCGTTATTGGCTTTGGTGGAGGGCGTTGATCTGAGTAAGTGTGTGACTCACGTTCCGGGGAAAATTGATGAAAAGCTATTTAGTGAGAATAAAGAGTTGGGATTTATTATTAAAAAGAATCCTGCTAGTGGGATGATTAAGAGAATTATTAAGGAGGGAGAGGTGAGTGGGTATTACTACAAGGGGACGGTGGGGTATTATGTTTTGCATTTTCGTGATGTGAGGGGAGTGAGTTTTGCGAATCATAGTTATGTTAATCCTAGTCAATATTCATCTGCTCAGGCGGTTATTCATATGGTGAGCGAAGTTTTGGAAAATAAAAAGGTGATTGTGGATCAAGATATGATTTGTGTTAATACGTTTCATGTTATGTTAGTGAGAATTGATAATATGAGAACGATTGAGAGTTTCGTGAAGGGGGAGAGATTTGTTAATGTGTTTGTTGAGATCGTTCCGTGTGATAATTTGCATCATTATTATTCAGTTACGGTTAAGACAAGGATGAGTATATATTATTTGCTCAATTTTGTTCAGACGCTTTTTATTACGATTGCTTCTCTTAATTCGGGGGATTTCCATGTTGCTGATGCGTTGGCAATTAAGTTGGTTCGGTGTCTTAATTACGTTGACGCGCCGTATTTTATTAGATATTTAATGGCGAGTCGTATCTTATATCGTAAGGATTTTAAAGCATTGAAGGTCGATCTGGAGAACTGTAGGGGTCACATAGTTAGTTTAAATTATGGAACTACTGCGAATCATCGGTTGAATTATATCAAAAAATTATTAGGTTTTGATAAAAGTATCGTTGATATTGGATGTGGGGATGGATTTTATGCTGTGGGTTTTAGTAAATTGTTAGGGGATATTCCTTATTTCGCTTTTGATACAGATCAAGCACCGGTGGAACAGTTGAAGAAAAAGAAAGTGAAACATTCCCTAATGAATCTTCATATATTTGCAGCTAAAGAAGAATTATACGATAGGTTGAGTAAATTAGAGGGGAAGATTGACGTTATTATTACAGAAGTCGTTGAGCATATGGGGAAGGCGGAATCAAGAGAATTCTTGTTGGAACTTCTTGAGAAGGTGAAAAGTAAATTTAATATAATTATCATTACGACGCCGAATTATGAATTTAATGTGAATTACTGTAGTGATGGGAAATTTCGACATTTTGATCATAAATGGGAAATGAATGTCAGAGAATTTAGGGGGTTTATGGGGGAAATACTGAATACGGTTAAGTTAGGGGATCGAGCGGTTGAGTATGTTGGGATTGGAGACGTTGTTGATTCTATTGCATGTACGCAAGGGGTGATCATCAAAAATAATTGAAAATTGAACAGCTTAGCAACTTAATAAATGAATTAGATTATATTTAATGGCCGGGAAAGATCGAGATGTTTTTATTTTGAAGATGAAATCAATTATTATGGGAGTTGGTCCTAATAAATGTGGAAAGACATATATGCTTAAAAATGTCCTTGTGCCCCAATTATCTAAAGAAATTGAATTGAGTGGATTGGAACCGAATATTAAATATCTTTCTTCTGAAGATATTAGGAGATGGTTAATGAATGATGATATTAAAAGAGAGCTTCATACGAGAGATGAACGGATGTTGAATTCGAGCAAAAGTGCGTTTGTTTTGTTGGAGGCACAGTTGAGAGAGGTGTTGGAACCTGTATTTGACACGCATTTTGTAGTATTGGATACAACGGGAATGAATAAAGATTTCCAGGTGAGAGTCTTAGATCTTGCCAAGGAATTTTCGTTTAATGTGTATTACGTGTTATTTGATTATAAAAATCGATCTGATTATTTTAAAATGAGTTCGGAGTCGAGAGCAGATGTGTCGAGGAGTGTTATGAGATTTAAAAAAGAAATATTGGGAGGGATTCCGGTTGGTTATAAGAGGAGTCATAAGATCATGATCAGGGCTCCAGATGAAAATGCTGTGTTTATCATTGAAGATTTGATGCAGTTTCGTGATAGTTATTTAGATAGAACTCGGCGTTATTTGGTTATGGCAAATATTGATTATGAGAGTTGTATTGAAATAATACTGAAATGTGGGTTTAGGCTGAATGGTGATAGATTATTGAGGGGTGATGCGGATTTAGATATCATTATTTGTTCTTCATGTGGCGAGGAGGATTTTGATGTGATTTGGAAAGCGAATCGAGATTTGATGAGATTAATTTCGAATAGGAGTGAGGTGAAATGTTATAATTATGTTCCGTTTAAATCTGATAATTTGAGCAAATCGTTTAGTGTTGATCTTGCGGTGAATGGGGATCAGATATGTTTCATTGGGGGGCAGGGGGTGAATCGGGTTAAATATATCGGACGGTGGGTGGGGAAACATGAAGAGAAGAAGGTAGATTTAGTGTCTACTTTAGAAAATCTTGATTCTGAGAAGAAATTACGGATAGAAAAATTAATTGCGCATCGGGTGAATTTCATTTCTGGCACGGTATGCCCTGCTGATAAGAATGAACATATTCTTGAAGATCCTATTAAGGCGTTCTTGTACTATTATAATATTTATCAATCGACTGGGTCTGGGTTGGTCAAATCTTTGTCGGTGCAAGTGAAATATATGGGTTCGCGATTTCAATTCTACTATTTTCATCTGCAACCTGAGAAGTGTTATGGAACGACACGTAATGGGTTTGTGTCGCATATTAAGGCTGAGCATATTAATAAAATATATAATAATTTGGCCGTGAGACTGCGTGAGTTCATTTTGAAATATGATGTTAAGACTATTATCTTTGATGGGGAGTTACTACCGTGGTCTTTATTGGGAAAGGGATTGATTAATCATGAATTCGAGTCTGTTGGTCATGCTGCAGAAAAAGAATTGAATTTTTTGAAGGAGTCTGGGTTTTATGATTTGAGCGATGCTCTCTTAAAAAATTATGCTGAGTCAGATTTTAAGAAGGATCAGAATGAGATGGATAGAACGAAGTTGAGTAAGAAATATCCGAATTATCAGACGTTGAAAGCGGTTAGTTTGCATAGTAAGAGGTATATTTCAAGTGAGGAATTGGACAAGGGAGGTGGTGTTTTTAGGGAACAGATGGCACTTTTTGGGACTGATTCAGAGGTGGAGTATAAGCCTTTTAGTATTCTGAAAATCATCACGGGAGCAGGGGAAGAACATATTCCGGGGATTTCACATAAATTGATAAAGCCTACTCCATTGTCAAAACTCACTCAGAGTGAGATATTCGAGTTAATTACTGAGAATAAAGAAGATCATATTCGTATCACATTTGACCAGTCAAAAGAAGAAGCAATTGCGTTGCTGATGAAATTCTATAAACACACGATTGTGGAGAGGAAATTAGAAGGCATTGTTATTAAACCTTCCATTATGTACGCGGATTTTGCTCCGTATTTGAAGGCAAGGGGTTCTGATTATTTGCACATAATATATGGGTTAGATTATCTAACGGATTTGAAATATAAGAAATTGCTTGATAATAAAAATATCAGGAAGAAATTGGGAGTTTCAATCGAAGAATTCAAATCTGGATTGGAAATGTTGTTGACACCAATGAAAGAGATCGATATCAATAATCGTGGGTATGTGGACAATTTAATTAAATATTTGTATTTGGAAGAAAGTGAAGCGGATATGGACCAAGCATTATAAATCAACTATGAAAAGTAGATCCTCCAGAATACGTTCCGCCGGTGTTTCTAAAATGATTGGAATTTTTAGATTCTTGAAATATTTCACAATTTCCGTCAATCCAAGTTTCCCTATTTTTCCCTTTCCTATGTTTTCATGACGGTCAACATTTGATCCAACTTCCTGTTTTGAATCATTTAAATGTATCAGATATAGATGTCTCAAACCAATCAACTCTTCGAACGCTTCCAAATAAGCATATATTGCCGCCTTAGTGACTAAATTATATCCAGCAGCAAATACATGACAGGTATCCACGCACAACCCGAATCTATTGCTTATATTTGGATTTTTATTCCTGGAAAATTTCTTAAAAAAATATGCCATATCTTCTATTTTATAACATATTTCGCTCCCTTGACCAGTTGGCGTTTCTAATAAAATTTTTAATGAACTATATTTTATTGTCTGATCATGCACGTAGAGTAATGCTGTATACATATTATTATATGCCTCAGCCAATTCAAGTTCCATTTGCTTTCCCATATGGACAACAATCGCAATAGCTCCCACTTGATGCGCAAGGCTGATCTCCATAATGAATTGTTGAATCCAACCGCTATATTGATCCCAATCTCTCGAAAGATTTATAGTATAAGATGCATGGACAACACATTTCATTTGATTATCTTCAAGGAATTTTTTTAATTCAAGATATTCGGAATAACTTGTTCGAAGACTATTGACAAAAATTTGAATCAAATTCCCGCCGTGATCTTTGATAATTTGAGCAGATGCCTTATTCCCGCTTCCATGAGCTCCTACATACATTAGTATATATACAGATGAAAAAATTGATTTTAAAACTAATATAAAGTTATCAATATCTATATATAGCAGGAAAAAATGTTCTATATTGATAAATATGCTCCTAAATCTATCGATGATGCAAAATTTAATATTGATTTATTAAGGAGACTTCAGCATATGAGTAAGAATGAATCAATACCACATATGCTATTTTGTGGTGGCAATGGATCGGGAAAACAAACAGTTATTCGTTTGTTGTTAGAGATGTTATTCGATTCTGATGTACACAAAACAGAAGATTCGTTGTATGAAGTCAATGGATCGAGTAATAAGTCTGTGAATGTAACGGTGAAACAAAGTAATTATCATATTGTCATTGAGCCGAACAATAATAATTTCGATAGATATTTAATTCAAGATATAGTGAAGGAATATGCGAAAAAGATGCCGTTAAGTATATTTCAGACAAAAAAAATATTTAAGATAGTGTTGATAAATAATGTGGATAATCTTTCGTATTATGCTCAGACGTCGTTGAGGAGAACAATGGAAAAATATTCAAGTACGTGTAGATTTATTATGTGGTGCACAAGTCCAACAAAAGTCATTGAACCATTAATAAGTAGGTGTGTTTTCTTCACAATAAGTTCTCCGACGAATTCTCAACTTTTCAGCTATATATATGAAATCAGTGTCAAAGAGAAATTGCAGTTGGAAATAGAGGATTATACTTATATTTTAGATTGTGCGCAGGGTAATATAAAAGAAGCGTTGTGGTTACTACAGTTATATAAATTTGGGTATAATAGGAAGAATGTATATTATTTTACGATTGATATCATTGTGAGGATTATTATTTCGCATAGAATGGATCAGATTAGTACAAATGTGAAAGTGGAGAATAAATTATATGTTAGGGATTTATTGTATAATATCATGATAACAAATATTAGTGGGAGTCGTATTCTGAAAGATATATTGAATAAATTATGCGATAATCCTAAGCTTCCAGATGAATGTAAATATGAAATATTAGATATTTGTGCTTATTATGAGCATAATTTAATTAGGGGGAGGAGGAATATTATTCATTTGGAGGCGCCTATTTTGAAAATTATGAGGACATTGAAAGATTATGAGGTGAGTCATCCAGAGTATGTGGGGATTTTTGATTCGTATAAAATAATTTTGGATGATCAACCGAAGGCAGTTTTGTCAGTGAAGCCGCGAAGGAAAGCTATTCCTGCTGGAAACAACAAAATTGCTCATCATGAGACGAGATGAGATTCATAATTTATTCTAAATATTTGTATAGTTCTTTGTCAGAAAAATATATTAGGTTAGGTGTTTCTATTATTTTGTTCATAAAATATTTAATTAGAGCAGGTATCTTGTCGATATCTTTGTAGGCAATTCTTAGGAGCGGAATTCCGTTATCTCGGCAGTAGTTCGTTTTTATTTTATCATGAGCTTGTGAAGCAGCGAAGCCTTTATCACCTCCAAAATAGTCACATTTTGTGAAGTGAATTGAACCATCATATTCGATAAGAAAACAACTATTAACAAAGAAATCGAATGGTAACGGTCTTTTATCTTTACAATCTGCCAATCTGTATTCGCTCTCAAATTCAGTGACGTCAGGATTTGAGTCGAGATATTTTCTAACTGCGCGTTCACCTCTGGATTCTATGCATGTTGTGCATCTTTCACCATCCTTAAAATGAGTATATGCTATTTTTCCAGTATGGTCATTATCACACATATAGTCTAATTTCTTGTGCGCATTTTGATAAGTTTTTGATAATAGGGTATAACCTTCATCTTCAAAAGCTTTCTTTATTTCATCATAGGTTAATCGTACACCACCTACACATTTAGAACATTTTACACCACTTTTTAAATCATCATAAGATATTTTATGATTGTGATCCTGATCACATATAAAATCCATTGGTGTTCGTGCATTTGTATATCTGTCAGTAATTAATGTATAACCAAACTCCTCAAATTTGCATTTTACAAACTCATATGTTAGTTTCTTATTTCCAGTGCATATATTGCACTTACATCCTGCTTTTAATGAAGATAATTTCATTTCGTTGATGTGCTCGTCATCACACTTAAATTTAAGAACACTCTGACCATTTTTGTAATCCTCTTCAGGTGATAATAATTCATAGCTAATTGATATGAAAAAATCTTTCACTTCATCAAATGTCAATTGTCGTGATTTATTACACATACCACATCTTCTACCCCGCTGTAAACCATTATAACTTATTTGACTGATATGTTTCTTATCACATTCATAATCCAATTTTGCAATAGCTTTTATATACTCAGTGGAGATTAAGCGATATCCAACTTTTGCAAATTCTTGTTTAACAAATTCATATGACACCTTGGGCATTATATATAATGTTATTATAGTTTTATTTCCTTATATGTATTATAAATTAATCAATTTTGTGTACTCCCTCCTTACACACGCTTAAAACTCGCGCTGATGGATCCTTAGCGTCACACCATTTTGGCATCCAAAAATATGGTATAGTTTGACTAACTGATATGTTCTCACCATAATATGCACAAAATACTTCGCGATAATAGAGTGATTCTTTACTAATTGGTGGCAAATGAACATATTTAGTTTGCGCAATTTTTAGATCTTCCTCAGTGTATTTTGTTTCTACCATTTCCTTAATGATAGAAACCCATGACCGTTTCTTACTAGCAATTGAGTCCGAGAAGGCACTTTTAATTCTGAAAAGTACATCGTGGGGTAAAATGTTATCATGCTCAAAAGCTGCTCGAAGTAACCATTTCTCAATTCCCTTATAATGAGGCGTACGTAATTCTGGAGCAACTCGCAGTGTATAATCGACCAATCGATGATCGCCAAATGGAAGCCGTAACTCAATCCCCCAACGAGATGTTGCTCTGTCTGCACGAAGTCCATCAAAGAAATGAATATCATTAATTAATCTGATAGCATCTAAATGCAAATCGTATGGAGTCGGGGCGAAGAAAGAGTACAAATACGCGGAATTTGTCTCATCACTGAAATCGCCGCAAAAAAGTACCTTAACGTCCGTATTTTCTGAAATCCATTTCGAAATTAAATATTGGCCGGTAGAGGCACGTATAGTTGTGATATCAAAAGTGCCCGTTGTAATAATAACATCAACCAACGCCTCCAGAAATTGTTGCTCTGTAAATTCCACAAATGTATGCTCTGAATCAATAAACTTCGCCACCTTCTCAGCATACGGACGATCAATCGAATCAGTCCCCTTAATACCAATTGAAAACGTCCGTAATCGTCGCCCAAATTTACGCAAATAACGTGCTGCGACGGCAGACACTAAACTGGAGTCTAATCCTCCTGACAACAAACAACCAATCGGTCGATCTGACTCAAGACGACATACGACCGCATCAATAAAAAGTTCTCGAATAGTTTTCTTAGCCACTTCCACATCATTACATATCTTTTCTTCTGGATCGGGTTTAACCTTATAATATTCCCAATATTTCATTTCGCCAAGTCTACCATCCTTCTTTTCAATGACACCGAAATGTCTCGCCGGAAATCGCTCGACTTTTCCAATTAACGATTTAACATCTGGTAACCCCTGCATTTCTGATGAATAATAAAATCCTTTAGAATCAACCTTTGTGAAAAGAGGGCGCTTCCCGTATCGGTCGTTAGATAGAATTAGTTTATAGTCTCCTGTGACCATATCTACGTCCAAAATAGAAAATGCATGTTCAGAATTTAATCTGTTGCACATCGCATGAAGTCCCGCGACGCCATATTTCTTGTACAAATGTATGATTATTTCACAATCAGAGCCCGAGGCCAATTTGAAATCTTCTGCAAGCGCAATATCTTTAAATTTATAAATCTCAGCATTAGCCGTTACATAAACCGTTCGTCTTCCCTCTTCATAACGAAACGGCATGTCCCCCTTGGTTGAAGGATCCATAATCGCTAATCGATGAAATGTAATCGTAGCGTTTATTGGATGCGCCAACTGTACATCAATAGTTCGGTCCGGCCCACGATGTTTGATCTTTCTTGAACTCTTATGATATTCCAACAACAATTCATCCTTTTGTTCAGGGGTTAAATCCTCACGAATAAGTATACCGGAAATTCCACACATCTTGATTTAATAGTATATTAACTAACAAATATATTATTATTATTTAAATCAATTTTTTAAACATTATAAAGACATCTTGTCCAGCACCGCCTCGGCGAATATTTGATCATCAATATATTTATTTTTATATTTATTCGTTAATTCTTTCACTACAGCATGATCATCAATAATTCCACCTGTCTCTAGACTTTTGAAATTATAAAAATCTTTCTTTTCACACTCATCATCACTCGTAAGATATCCAACTACGTTAATTTCCTCTATCAACACATTTCTATCACCACGATGCTTATCAAAAAATTCTCTATCAAGATTAACTGAATCCAAATTATCCTGAACGAAACTTATTTTGACAATCATCTGATCATCAACATTCAACTTCTGAATGATAAGCTGCACAACATATTTAGTCTCCTGATCAGTCGCGAATTTTTCAGCTGAATCTATTTTAAGTAAACGGATTTTATTTTTCGGTGCTGGATCTTCATATAGAGATTTTGGTAATCCAAGCAAGATTTGTTGTTTCTCCCAACCCGACACAACTTTCTCTTCAGGCAAAAGTTCATCCCATCCACTGTTACTATTTCTCATAGCTGAATTATTAATAACATTTTTATTCAGTTCTCTAATAAATTGTTTAATCAGGAAAGTTATTTCGTTGTCATTTGGAACCATTTCTGTATATTCTGTTGGTGAATTGGACTGATTGAATACTTGTTTTTGCCTCGTGAGATCATTGAATGCTGTCAAAGTATCTCTATAATCATTATGAAACATCATTTCGATAAATATTGGTTTCACTTCCATTCTCTTCTTACCATGTCTCTCTCTCCTAATATAATTTTTTGATTTTTCAAATAATTCTACATTTTCAGGAACTTCGGGATTCTTTATCACATCCTTGCTAAACAGATCCATCGATGCCCCTGTTATGAGATTCACTTGTCTTTTTTGATAACAAACAAATATAACAAAACATACTAATATAACAATCAAAATCTCTAATATTCCAATATCAATCATATATATACTACTATGATAAAAAAATATTATCCTTCTATTATTTCATAAAATTGCGGGTCCCAATCATCCAATTGGGTTTCATAATCTAATAGTGTATCATAAGACATATCTACATCTAACGCCTGAGCTTCCTCTTCTGCTTCCTCCACGGCTTCAATATGTTCCTCTGATTCAACTTCATCGGGATCTTTATATTCCTGATAAATCCCTTGCGTATCCTCCAACCCATGCCCCTTCTGTTCAATATCGTACAAATACCCATGCGTATTAACAATATACATAAATCGTTTGATATCATACATATTATACAATTCATCCGTATTAAATATATTGAACACCAAATTGATAAAATCTATCATAAACATAATAACATTAGTCTTAACCACTTTATTCGTATTGAAGTGGATTAATTTATCAATTTCTGTAACGATATAATACAACAATAAATTCCCATTCATATCATAACGACTCACTTCTTCCGCATTCAGCAATCGTGTCTCAGAAATATTGATAATAACATCAGTCAATGATTCCGCGAATAAATTATTAACGATGGCTTTCCAATGCTTAAATATTTTATGATGTTTATTATCATCTTCTATCTTCACATTTAATAATTTCTTCTGATACTGTTGTAAAAGAGTCGTTAGCGGGTCTATTTCTTCGACTATGTCTTGTCGAAAGTCCCTAAATCCAGGTCCTTTTGGTTCATTGCGTGGCTGATCTAATTTTTCCAATTTTGTCTCAATCGATACATTATTCTTGATACGATAAATCGCCCTCTGGAAATAGTTAAGGATTTTTTTCAGATTTAGTATTCGTTTACGTACAATATCTGTCAGTACTTCTTTTGCAAGTTCGTCTTTGTCGATTGCCGCCTTCTCTCCGACCATATCCCTCACATCCGTTTCGCTCCTCTCATACTTTTCCTTTATATTGATATAATGTGACGAATATCCCATAAGCTTCAACTTATTTGCTATGGAGTAATTCAATTTGATTTTTTTATCAGTTTTTTTTGATAAGACATAGTCTTTACTGCTCTCCCTATATCCCAACAATATATGGGTAATCGCATCATAAAATACATCTAATTTTCCTACTTTATGACTTGTATAGAATATGACGTCTGTCTTAAAAAATGGGTGATTACTCTTATATGAAATTCGGTTATCCCTATCCGATATGACAATGGGTTTGTCTAGTGGATATCCCAAATGGTCATGATCAATAATATATAAATTATCTTTCAATAATATGTTTGCATTGGAAATTTCGGTTTGTTCTCCAATAATCGATTGTATATTATTCAGATATTGATCAATGAATTTAAATGAATCCTCTGTTGTGTTATCGCGTTTGTAATGTTCGATTAGTTTTTCAATGACTTTGGATTCATATGTTTGTTCATTTAAATCTCGTAGCTCTCTTGATTTGAATTGTTTCTCACTCTCTATTTTCGCTTGATTTTTGTATTTTGTTACGTTTAATTCTAGTTTATCAAGTTCTTCGTGGGTGAAGGCGTAGTTTTCGGCCATCTTGCATTTGTTACATACGCTACATGTTTTCTCATCGGAGTAGATATAATTATGTAGAGTTCCATCGTGGCAATACTTGAGAGCGAGTTCTTGGAGAGAAACGTATTTGAATACACGACGGATTTCTTTGGAGAGAGTTTCATCATAGGGGGCATCGATGCTTGTCTTACAGCGTGTGCAGGTGAACTTTTTTGTTCCTGGAACTAAAACCCAATTATGAAACTCCCCCGTGGGACAATTGGTGATATTATTTATGTGAAAATAATGAATGAACTGCTCACTACGGGACGGTACTATGTACCTAGCAGCTTTACATTTTGTGTAATAGGGTGCATCATAAGGAGCAGGAACATATTTTCCGCTCAAAATGATATTTTGCGGTTTGGTGAAAATAAAATCTTTCCTCTCTAAACTCATCGAAGACGTATCATCTGATTTAAACATATTTATCAGAGTTTGATTCGCAAATGTATCGCGAATTTTTCTATAAAACTTCGTAGCGATGATTTCATATAATCTGTGCACATCTTTTTGTCCGGAAACTTCAAGTATACTATTCAATACATCTACCACAGTATGGATAATAATTTTTTGTATCTTCGGGTCGAAAGTTTTCTTTTTCGCTTTCCCCGTAGAAGGCGCTGCAATGGTCAGTAACTTTGCTGCGGCCAACTGTTTCGCCTGTTTCCCAGACTTCGGCTCCTCAATATATTCATAATGCCAAATATTATATTTCGTCGACATGCACGAGATAATGTACAAAATATAAGCAAATATTTTATAACGCTTAATCTCCGTCAGATCACCAACTTTGTTCTTTCTAATCTTAAGCCCCTCAAAAAGTAAATTATTAACTTTCTCAAATATCGAAAAATTACATAATCCCTTCTTATCTCCAGACATAAAAGTCACATGACTATTATTAATTTCCAACACCATTAAAATTATAATATATGCAATGACATTGTTATGTTTAATATTTTTGAAATAATCTTTTTCCTTAGATGTGTACACAAAAATATTATTGTCAAGATCAAAGACGAAGAGATTGGATAATTCACGACTGATACCATATAATTTTGTTGCTGCTAAGTTTCTTTCCTTGAAGTTTTTCTTCATGATATTATTGTGCATCATGATTATGTCAATCGTATCTTTGACAACTGCTTTACGGCGCCATTTAATATTTGGCGACGTTCCTAAGAAATAAGGTATGTTTGCTATCGATGCAATTTTCTCAATTAATTTGTCAATATTTCTTATCGCTGCTGTATATTTCTCATACTCCGGTATGTCTTCCAGTGGAACTTCCATCGGTGTACTGAATGTTATAAATCGTTCCGTATCATCATCAAAGACACCATCTGTAATATATCTTTTGATATTAAGTTGGAATCCACAACTTCTGCATATGAATTCCTTTTCGTTATTCTCTACCACATATTGTTCTATGAATGCATAGAGTAAATCCCCGTATCTATTGGGATCGCGTTTTCTCAATGATGTAATATATTCCCAAGTAATGTTATGTTGGCATAAACCTAAAACCTCTTCATATTCGATATTGCGTTCCTTCTGAGTAATTTGTGCGATATCTATCCGAATTGTCTGAATTGGAGGAGGTTTTCTATCAGGGACTCGTTCCAACTTGATAACACTCCCGCTCAATCCATAGAATATATCTTCATTCTCGTCATATCGTGGTTCAACCTGTTCATACTTCTCATAGAATATCTTCTCTTCGAGCTTATTATATAGATCAGAGTTCCTGGGTATCGCGATAGATCTTTTCTCTACAGACCCAATAATTTTGTACGCAGTATGAAAAGGAATCTGTTTAAAAGTATTAATCTTCGTGATGATCTCATAATATGCTTCATATAGAATATCATCATACAACTTCGAAATGATATATTTAGTCTGTTCTTGATTGTTTAACTTTGCGAATTGTTCATATGTTTCCATCATTACTTTATCAGAAGTCAAATCAAATAGCCAAAATACGGATGATTTATGTTTAATACTATTCAGATTCGATTGCTGAAGATATTTTAAAGTTAGATCATAACCATTTTTATTTTCAGGATCAAGAGTTCTTATCGATGTGATATCTCTTACTTTTAAACACCCCAATGAACGAACATTGCTCGGGATAATAAATCCCACAATGTTTATAGTTTGCGTCTCACTTCCAACCCTCAATTGAATCGTATTCCTCTCTCTATGCTCCGTCTCAAGAAATTCAAAAGAACATAACCTAACAATGTCAATCGTCTGGTCAAATATAATACTAAACCCATAATCCTTGAAATCTTTGAAATTTATATACGGATATTGCCTATAATGTATCAAATCATTATAATACTCATTATGTTCAATACTCCTACGCCCCAAATTCAACAATTTATTAATAATCTTAATTTCTTCATTGTTGTTATACAGAACGGCTTTTCTATCCATCAACGGATTATGGAATAATTTTTTAACTTCGACTTTTAATTTAGGATCCTTCTTGACTGCATCAGAATAATATTCGGAGACTCGATCAATTTTTGTAACAATGTATCGAATTTTTGTATCTTCCTTCTTCTTGACCTTTGTCGTATCAGTCGTAGTGATTTTATCATATTTCTCACTATCCTTGTGAAACATCAGGAATTCATCACTGACTGGAACAACAATCTTACTATTAATCAATCGTAATATCTTCTCATCTGGATTAATATCAAATAAGCGAATATTTTCTTCCTGATCCATGATGAAGTTCCAAAATTCGTGCGCAAGCCCCTTCGCTAAATCTTTCTTGGATAGCAGATTCTCAATGGTTTCAAAATTGATGTGCTGTTTCCTAGGAACAACTATATCTATAAAAATATAATCTCCTTGCTCATTCTCGATAGATTCAAGAATCCTAAATACATTTTCTTTCTCTGTCTTCTTATAGATAAGTAAAATGATGATGGTCTTTATAATAGAATAAGCCTGATCGTTGACATTGTTGTTGATATATTCCAATCTAAAGTAATGATCAACATATTCTTGCCCGAGGCTGTTGAGTAGATCAACGGTGTCCTTGAATTCGGGTTTTTGCCCAAAGCTACTTATTTTGCTTGCGTCAGTATTCACCACAGTGATAATATTGTTGATCAATCTATAATATTTAATAACTGCAGCATTATTCTCTGAATTAAAAAAGTTCTCAATTTTGAAGTTATAACTTGGTTGATTCTTGGTGAATTCGACAATGTTGTTGATGAATGTATCTTCTTTGCCTTTATAAAATGCCCCAATAGTTAAGAATAAATATATTGCTACGTACCTCTTGATGATATTTATAATAATCTGTACAGTATCCTCATTTTTTACCAACTCCCTGATCTCCTTCAGATTAATAGTTTTAATATAGTCAATCAGAATTCCGTTGATTTCTCTTTGATATTTGACGAAATTGACCTCATTCAATATATCTTTCATCCGTGTGTCAGTAATAATAACATTGTTGTAAAAATCATCTATAATTTTATCTAGTAGATCATCTATTTTATTGATGTACATAATATTATAACGACGGAATAAATTTTTTATAACTTTAACAAATCGAAATTAGAATTAGCTTAAAGTGAGAAAGATGATTATCATATATAGTCAGCTCTGTTCAATATTTTAAGATGAACCTAATCGAATTATTAAGTTTAAATAGCAATGATAGTTTTTCTGTGTTGCGAGAGGCGATTGGGAAGATTGGAAGATTTATTCTCAAGGAAGATGATGATTTGTTTATGTTGTATCCCGCGTGTGAGACTGATTTGAGTGGTTACCCAGTTTGGATGAAATTATTCGAGAGGCATGCGAGTCATGTGTTTACGAAGCAGGGATTCACGCATGTTACGTCATTTTCTAAGGTAAGTTATTGCAATCTTGAAGCTAAGAATTATTTGAAAAGGCATCAGGATAAATGGGATGAATTTGTGGTGATTCAGAGTCTTGAGGGACCCGTGGTGCAAATTTTTTATTATAATGACAAATGGTATATTGCAACTGCAACAACATTAGATGGGAGTGAAACGTATGGGACTATTTGTAAATCTGTGAGAGAATACTTCCTCGATACAGAAAAGTGTGACCTATCACCAAACACAAAATTTAATAAAAATCTATGCTATCACTTCATCCTATTGCACAATAAACTCAAGCACATCGTACAATATAGTAATCTTGGACCTAATTTTAAAGAACTTGCTATATTTAATATAACAAAAAATCAACTCTGTTCGGAGCTTTTTGAACAGAACGATTTAGGAGATTTAGATTTTGGGCAATTCCAGTTTCTTAAGCCTATTGTGTATCATTTTTCCTGCTTCGATGAACTTGATGCAACACTTGAAAAAATCGCGTACGACAACGCAGTGTATAAACGTATTTCCACTGAAGGTTTTATGATCAAACATAATGGGATTTTATTGAAACTTCAAACTGAAATCTATTCTCAAATATCGAAATTGAAACCATTGAAACAAAATAGTTATCAAATCTATCTGCAATTATATCAAATAGATAAGCTAAATGATATTCTTCCATATGTATCGAAATATTCTAACGAAATTATACATCGGATTAATATGTCGATGAGAACTATATCACGTGAAATATTAAATATATATCACACAACGCGCAAGAAGAAGAATGGAGATTTATACGACGCATTGACGGATCAGTATAAGAAGACTCTCTACGGCATCCACGGTCTTTACATAAAAGGAAGAAAGAAGGATTTTGTCAATGGGAAAGAAATTGAAGGGAAGGACACCAGATCAATAACTGTTCATGATATATATTATTTTATAAAAAATCTGACTGCTGAAGGATTACGGCAATTGTACTTTGATAGAATTGATCTGATGAAAAATGCCATGATCATTCCTTATCTGAATCTCAATTGCATATATACATTGACTCAAACAAGATTAATGTCTAGTTAGTTCTTCTTATTTTTCTTTGGAGGTTTTTTTATTATATCGGTTAGATCAACTCCCTCGCTCGATTCACTCGATTCAGAAACCACTTTCTCTTCGATTTTACCCATTTTGATGAATTGATTCTCCAGATGATCATATATTTTCCGGAGATATTCTAGGACTTCAAACAATGGTTTCAAAGGTGAATCAACGTCATTCGTCGAAGACATTTTAAATCTGATCATTTTTATGAGATGATCTGGTTTACTCACTCCAGCAAAAACTATGTGGGGGTGCTCCTGTAATGCATTATTTATCAAACTTCCAATTGTATGATCTTCATTAGTAAATTCCAAAAATATCGTTTGCGCAGGTTTAATCTCTTTCGTTTGGATACGATTCTCTATTTCTGATTTGATGCCATTTAATTTTAATTTAATGAGGCGACAGCATTTTACTAATACTTCATATTCTGAAATTTGACCAGTTGCTTCGATATAAAACTTTACTTTACGCGGAGTGGCTTCTTCGTATTCGTAGTAGGCTAACTTACTTCCGAACCAAATACTGTCCCGCTCACCAACACCTAAACAAGCGCGTAATTGACATTTAAACGTTTGATTCGGCAATAGTTCAATTAATACTATGGGTTCCGACTTATTGGGTGTGGTATATTCAGCTGGCTCCCCGTCAATGTAATAAGCCATATTCTTAGTTGTGACGACCATTAGTTCGCTTGTATTATTATAAGCATTCACTGTAATTTCAATTAATTTTTCACTCTCATGTTTCTCACGAGCTTTATCATAATAATCAATATTTTGCCAATATTTGGGATGTAGATAGAATAGATCGTTTTGAACGTATGGTACTGGAATTTGTCGCAGATTATCAACCATAAAGTCATTGTCGAATGCTTTAGAGTTATTGTGTTCTATATTAACATAGACAAATGCGTATGTGGGTATATCATCGTAGGAGACTCGCCTTAACGTATTGGCGATAGTGTAATGCATATCTCCTCCAGAAAAATCCAATGTCAAAAGTGATGAAACAAATCCATTTACGGGGACATATTCTATTTCCTTCACGCTGATGTCTATCTTTTTCTTATTCATTTGAAAATATATTAATATAATAGGATTATAAATTTAAGCCGTAGTTTAATCAATTTTTATTTTGAAGTATTAGTTTAGGGATGAATCGGAAACAAATGAATATTTTTTTTTACAGTAAATTTTCTGTGATGTGTACAGATTTATTGAAGATGATGGATAGTTATAATATTCTGAATAGATTTAATTTGAAATGTATTGATGATATGTTACAGATTCCCGCTGGGTTGGAGAGAGTTCCGACTCTTGTGGTTGTTGGGATTGATAAGCCGTTGGTTGCTAAGGAGGCGGTTATGTGGTTTAATCAAATGAGACCCATGTTTGTACAACAAAATGTGGAGATGCAGCAAAAACGTATCATGCATCGTATCAGTAGAAATAACGTAAACGGTGGTCCGAAGGGTTATGCTCAAGGAGAATACGATGGCATATCAGATACATTTGCTTATACCGATGTTGATATCCCACAACCGAAAGCATTTTGTGATTATGGAAAAAATTCAGAAGATGTAATATTTACTCCGCCGAAAGATCGAGGAAAAATAGTTGAAGCTGAACAAAAGAGATTTGTGAAAGATCTTGAGTGTGAGAGGAAGAAGAATGACCTGGAATATTCGAATGTAATGAAAAGGGATCAGGTTGATGCTGTGATGAATAGAGAGCATGATAATCTCATGCGTGAAAAATTGGGGATCGAAAAGAGTTAGAGAGATGGTGAGACAGTAGAGTATAAAATGGATACGATTGATGCAGTGGAATATAAAAAATCGAAGGCGGAGGCGAATGCTGTAGTGTATCAATTGCAGATATTGAAGAAGAATTTTAATATATATTCGGAGACATTGGCGGATTTTTTAGGGGGTATTGCGCCAAAGTCATCTTTTATGCTTTATAAGGGGACTGTCAAGTCTTTAGTGTCAAAAAATTCTGATAAATTGATTGATATGTTTATTTTGAGTGCTTTGGTGTATGAAGATGAAATTCTTTCTGGTGATGATGATTTCTTTTTGGGCGCTTGTAAGGGAAAAAACGTGGGAAAACGGAAAGAATTCATAGAGTTCAAAACAGTTTGGAATTCATTTGATGATGAGAATAGGTTGCAGATAAAATTATATATGAAACTTCTTTGCCAAATTGCTCGGAAATATTTCGATTTGAAATATAGTGCGTAAATTTACTTTTTTTTTAATATTGAAATAGTATAAGAAATATTAATGGACGCAAGGTACGAAACGGATGAGAAGAGAATTCTTCAAATGCAGGAATCTCATGATTTATTTATGGCAAGTCTTATGTTGTTGCTTGATGTTTCAAGAAATTGTGTTGGAGTGTCTGAGAAGAAGGCAGTGCAGCATGTGGCAGGTGTTGATAAGATGATTGCTTTGGTGAATGATAATGGTGTAGATACAGAGAAAAAAGGAGCGCTGATTAAGAAAGTATTTATGATTCTCGATATATATTTTGATTTGTTGAAAACTAATGATCCGAAGTTGTTCAATTTATATTCGAAGCATAAGGGGAGGGCCGTGAGGGTTACGATTATTCCGGGTATTGATTTTGGGTCTCTTTGGGACAAATTTGATGCTGTGTCGCAGGAGCGTTTGTGGAATTATGTGAAGTTGATGTACATATCTAGTTCGTATATGATCGGCAGTTCAGGGAATACGAATAATGTGGTGAGTCCAGAGAAAGTGAAGTCATTGAATTCTGATATTGGGATAAAACCAGCGGAGTTATATGATCAATTTTGGAAAGTATATCCGAATAGTACTTTGGTTACGAAGAAAATTTTTAATCCGTTTGAAGGAGTTGGGGAGAATAATACGGAATATGGATTGAGTGATCTGTTGAGCGGTCCGAAATTATTGCCAGACCAAACTGCTCCGGGTGGTCTGGGAGGTTTAGGTAATATAGGAAAATTACTTGGAATTGAGAAGATGATCAATATGGAGGATTTAGCTAAACAATTGAAGAATATTACAAAGGAACAAATAGAAAATGCTACGAAGAGTATAAAATCTTTATTGGGTGATGTAGATGAAAATACTTCTGAGATGATTGATTTGATGTTGACGGATATTACAGATGAGTTGAAGAAGGAGGAGTTGGGGGTTGGGAATCCGTTAAATAATTTGGTGAATATAGCGCAGAATGTGGCTCATAAGATGATACCGAAGATAGATAGTAGGAAGGTTGATATGGCGCAGGTATGGAATTCTACGAGGAACATGGCGAGTAAATGTCAAGATAAGGATGGAAAACCAATATTTGATGGGCCGAATAATCCGTTATCTTTGGTGACTAGTTTACTTGAGAAACAAATGAATATGAATCAGTTTGGGAGTAAGAATAAGAATAATAAGAGTGGTGGTGGTGGAGGGGGTAAGAAAGTTAAACCAGATGAACAGTTGAGTGAACAGGAGTATATGAATGAATGTCAGGATATTTTGAAGCAATTGGGGTTGCCGAATATTTCGCCTGATAAAATGAAAAATATGGAGGTGAGCAAACTTATTAGTGAACTTGGGCAAGCGAAGAAAGAACCCAAAAAAAAAACTAAAAAATCTAAACGTAAATAATTTTTATATAATGCGTTTTATTTTGTGTGGAAAAAATGGTGGGTTATATTAGAGATATAATGTCAGTATCGAATCCTGTAAGTGTTGTTGCACATGTAGATAGTCAGGTTGTAAATCAATCACCGTCATCACCTTCTAATATTTGGCGAGTAGAGAAAGAATCACATATAGATAAAATTATAACGAATAATAAAGACAAAATAGTCATGGTTGTTTTCTCTTATGGGGATCCTCGTTTGAAAATCTTCCTGAAACGTCAGTTGGCCGTTAAATTCCCTAATTGTGTTTTTGTTTTGGCCCTTGTTAACACTCCTGGAGCTGTTCAAGAAAAGAAATATAATTTTTTGGGAGATAGAGGAACGTATATACAAGAGTTGAGAGGAAAACAATTGCCGTTCGTTTTTTTCTATTATGATGCGAAATATATGGTTAATATTGCTGCAGCGCAACCATCGGTTATAGTTGAGACTTTGGTCAAACTGGTTGCGATGGCTAATAATACGGGTGCGGCAGTCGTTACAACAGTACAACCCAGTGCAAATCCACCTGGAGCAAACATTCAAAATCAGATGCAACAAAATAAACTCGCTCATGAATATCAGATAGAGAAAATGACTCAGCAGAAGAAAATACATGATCTGGTTGAATTACAAAAGATGCAAAAAATTAAGGAAGCGGAAGAGGCGATAGAGAAGGAAGTGAAGTTGGATAAGAGTGATGAATAATTTTTGACAGCCCTATGAGATTTATTTGTGTATATATATTGTACACACAAATGAAACCGCTCCAAATTATTAGTAATATCTATTTGGGAAATATTAAAACAGCTGCGGATAAAGAAATGCTTCGAGAATATGGGATTGTTGCTGTAGTTAATGCGAGCAATGAAGATGAATATATGCCTAGAGATATTAATTATCTTCGTGTTAATCTTGATGATAGTGATGATGATGATATCACGCCATGGCTTGATGAAGTTTATGAATTTATCGATGAAAACCAGAAAGAAGGAGGAGTTCTGATTCATTGTCAAGTTGCGCTTTGTCGTAGTCCATGTTTCATTATCGCATATCTTGCGAAAAAATATAGTATGTCCGTGGAGAGAGCTGAAAGTATGGTTAGGAATGTAAGGCCGATTATTGATCCAAGACAGAAATTTTTAGATGAAATCCAACAATGGTTATAAATATTATGTGGGCACATAATATATGACAAATATTTTTTGGGTAAATGATCCATCTGTATTATATTCAAATGGGAACTATTTAAAAATTATACCCACAGAGGATATGTCCCCTGTTCAAAAATTGAATGCTATAACTTGTGCGTGTATTTATATATTTCTTATCGTGTTAATATTCACTTCGGCATTGGTGATACCTATATTATTAATCATTGTTATCATCATATTCTATTATTTTTCAACAACAGGAACAACAACAAAGAACGATAGCGTAAAACGCGAGCATATGTTAAATAAAAAAAAATCTAAAAAACGATATCATTCGAAGAAGAAGAAGAAGAAATTGAATATTGATTTCGATAAGAATTTATTCATGGATGTTGATACACTGTATCAAGTAAGTCAATCGGAGAGGATGACATCGGGGGGAAGAGGAGATGATGGTGTTCCAGACACTACGGGATTTGGGAATTGGCTATGGGATAATAAAATTGAATCGTAGATTGATTGAGAATATATTGATTACAAGTGAGTGAGAAGAATATGCAGAGTAGATATGATTCGATTACCGCAGGTGTGAAAGAAGTTATTAACGCGAAATATTTGAAGGCATTATTGGAAGATGCTAGTTATAGTCCAAAAGGATATTGGGGAACTGCTCCAACAGGGCGAATACATATTGGATATTTACGAGCAATGTTCGTTATCGCAGATTTAGTTAATGCGAACTGTGAAGTGATCATTCTTTTAGCAGACATACACGCGTTTTTAGATTCACGAAAATCACCTCAGGATAATCAATTGAGAACACAATATTATCAAATAATGATTACTGAATTATTGAAGCTCCTAAATGTCGATATGTCTAAAATAAAATTTGTTATTGGATCTAGTTTTCAAGAAACGAAGGAATATATGAGAGAATTATTGGCCATAGCTAATGTAACGAATTGTTCTAATGCTAAAGATGCTGGAACTGAAGTTGTTATGCAGGATAGTGATCCGAAATTAACTTCTTTGTTATATCCTATTATGCAAGTTCTTGATGAGAAATACTTAAACGCAGATTTTGAATTGGGAGGGGTAGATCAGAGAAAGATATTTACATTTGGTATAGATCACGTACATCGTCATACTAAACATAAAATAACATATTTAATGAATAGTATGGTTCCAGCATTATCTGGGATATCTGGGGATTCTGGAGTAAAAATGAGTGCATCGGGATCTGTAGGAAAGCTAGATCTACTCGATTCACCCAAAGAATTATTAAAAAAGATTAAAAAGGTATATTGTCTGCAAGGTGATATTGCTGATAATACGTTATTGCAATTGTGTAAACATATTGTGTTTCCATTGTTGTCTCGTGTTAATAAAATAATGATAGTGACAAAAAAGTTTGATCATGTGGAGTCTGAGATTAAGAATTATGAAGATTTAGAGAATCTATTTGCTTCAGGGTTACATCCAGATGATTTTAAAACCAGTGTTGCTCTAACTATCGGTGAATTGTTGAAACCAATACGCGATAAATTTTTAGAGACGGATATGGTGACTTTATTGAAAAAAGCATATGATTCAAAATAAGTATAATTTGTAATCAGGGTCGTTCTGTTTGTATTCTGGGGTGATTTTTATTATTTGCTCAATCTTTTCTGTCAGCAATGGTTCTTTATAATTTTTTTTATATAGTCTGTATACTATTTGTGGTATTATCGCGCCGTTCCCTTTATAGAACCTATACATGGAATTATGTAATGCGACTTCGTATGAAGCATCGATGATAATACACCGAACACTATATTCATAGGCTTCCGCAAGCTTAATATATGCTGCCCTATTTTTTTCATCATAATTCGTATTATCAATAACAACATTTTTCCCTTCTTCCAGAACTTTCTTAGTGAATTTTAAACATTTTGCTTGAGTTTTGAGCGTGTCACGATTAATTCTAGTGTAATCCAAAGGAACCAACACATCATTAGTATATTTCGATTTCCCCGATCCTGGATACCCCACCATCAATATCATTTCCTTCTCTCGAGGAACAAAAACCGGATTCGCACGAATCTTACCTATTTCATCAAATGCCTCATAACTAATATCTGGAATTACAGCGGCTTCACCATTGAATAATTCCTCTGGTAATCTGAATTTAAGATCAGTGTTCAAAGCAAATTTATAATCACAGTCGCTGTGATCGCCTTGTCGGCCACAGGCATCTCCGCAAAAAAACGATTTAGTGAAATCTATATTGGGTACGGCGGGAGAAATTAATTTCTCCATAATTGTTGGTAGTGGTTTCCTATATAAATCATGTGATATGCTGCAGAATAATTTAATTGGAAGAGCTATTTTAGTAGAAATTTGATCCAGTTTCTTCTTCCATTGCTCTCGTTTCGTCCCATCAGATAATCCAGATTGGTTCGTAATAATTATTATACAATAACCATTTTTATGCAATTCGTTAAGCTTTGATTCGACGTTCTCGGAGAAAAATATCCAATCGTTCTCATCCTGGGGAAATCTCTTTCCCGATTTGGTCTTAATCAACGTACCGTCTAAATCAAAACATGCTAATTTAGAAGTAAACTTAAATGGCAATTTTGAAGTGGCCGTCAGTAAATCATTTATTTCCCATCGCATTTTATATAGATGTAATATATATAAAGGATACCAACTGAACGAATTATTAGATCAATTTTTTTATCTATAGGTAATAGATATAAATAATGTATAACACGACAAGTAACAGAATGGAACAAGATAGAGATATGAATAAAAGATTTACTGATTTGAAGATATCTGGGATTTCTGCAAATAAATTCGGTGAGATAACTGGGGAAGAATTTAATGTTCCAGATATAGAACTTGGTATGCCAATACGTAGTGCGTATTCAGGGAAAAAATTACAGATGAATATTGATCGAGCGATGAAAGATCGTCTCCCCAGGAATGATTTTGATCTATATAATCCTACTAATTTTTCTATGATACCAGGAGCAGGGGCAGCTTCAGTGGAAAAAATTATCCCTGAACTTTATGGAACAGACCCGGGATCTTTCTTAAGTGTTCATATCAATAAGTTCACCGTAAACTTTTTTACATCATTAAAAAATCAGCTTGAAAATCGGTTCTGCATAGCACCTTATTGCATATACAACATCTTTAGCATTTTATATCTGGCATCCACAGGATCAACCGAGGCTGAAATATACGATTTTTTCTCAATGATCTCAAAAGATAATGTGTTAGAAGGACTTCATCATATAAAACAATATATCCCCTCACAAATGAAAAATTTAATATCCATCAACAAAGAATTACCAATTAATAAAAATTTTTTAAAACATATCAGTGGGATTGCTGATATTTATCCTGTAGGGGTTTCCTCTAGCAAAGATGTTGAGGCGACTAGTCATAACATCAATCAATATATTAATAAATTCTCAGATGGAATTATCCAACCAATATCAACAAAAGTAATCGAGAGGGCTCAAATATTAGGAATCAGTCTTGGTTTATTTAAACCTACTTGGAAATTGCCTTTTAGTAAAATTATCGATTCACAGTTCGAAGGTAATATATTACAAAAGGTAAGAATGTTAGTCAATGTAGATTGCCAAATGGAATATTATGAAGACAATGTGAATCAGTTATTGGAGCTTAAATGTGCTGATGGTATCATGTCTATGGGGATTATTCTTCCAAAAGAACACGTCATACCAGAAATAAATTACGAGGAGTATACAACTCTTGTGAAGAATTTGAAGCTGGTAAACATCGAAGAAGTTCGTATTCCGGCATTCACTCAACAAATAAAAATAAAGCTGACGCACGTTCTTGAAGACATGGGCTTAAAATCTGTTTTTCATAAACTACAAATACCAGATCTAGTTAAAGCTCAAACATATATTTCAGATATTGTTCAAAACATCACTGTTATTATTGCGAACAATGTGGAAATAAATAATAAAAAATCTGCTAAGAGAGTGAGACCGGCAATATCAAATATTCGATTTATCGCTGATCATCCATTTATTTATTATTTTAGATTGATCCCTACTAATACGATAATTTTGATGGGATGTTATGTGTAGGGCTTGAAGGAAATTTTGAAGAATTTATTATTCTTTGATAGTAATGCATAAATTTTTGTTATGTCGTTGGTTGGTTTATATGTTTTGTTTAGAATGAAATGGTAGCGTGTTTTGATGTCTTTCATGAGGAAATTGATGCGATCTTTTGGGTCAAAGGATAATAATATTTTGCAGTAGGATCCTGGTTTGATTTTTGTGTATTCGGTGAGTTCTATAGTGTAGCCAAAACTTTTGAACCAGGGTTCGGGGAATTTGAGATCTTCCATGGTAATTTGTGTATAAATGAGATTTTCGATTTCGTAAGGTTTTTTCTCAGAATCTTTTGGGTTTTGAGATAAGTGAGATTGTTTTATTACGTCGAGGATGTTCATAAATCCTTCGAGGTAAATGGTGAGGAGGATTTCGAAATTGAATGATATTGCGTCATTTTCTTGATCGGGGGAGTAAGGGAGAATGCATATGGAGCATGGGTTTTGCGGTGTAGTGCTAAATATTTCAGCAGCGAGTTGTTCGGGGGATTTTGATTCTGCGTTGGATATATCTGGATGAGGATCAAATTCTGACATATATAGTTATGACTATTGGTCTGTTTATATCTGTTTTATTTCTGTTGTTAATATATATATGTCATTTGAATGCAATGGAGGAATATTGTTGGAACCGAGGTTGCAAGAATATATCAAAAAAAAACTATATTATAAAAAAAATAAGATTGAACCAAATGTTAATCCGGAGTATGAGTTTTGTATTAATGAACAAGATGTGAAGAGGTTGAAGGCGTTCTTGAAAGGAGATACGGATTTATATAATTATAAAACTCAGAAGAAATTTGATTTGGATGAGGGGGGTGAGCCGGGGGGGTTCGAGTTTGATCCTGATGAAGTTTATAGGTCAGATGTGAGATATAAGAGGTTTGCGAAGAAGTTGAAGAGAGATAAGGAAGCGATGAAGCAAAGGCATAGTTATTCGGATTTTGCTGATGATTATGTGAATGCTTTTTCGGAGCCGGATGTGCAATTGTGGAAAGATGAGAGGATAATGAATCAACGAGTTGAGGATGAGAGGAAGATGTTTGGTGAGAGTGTTTATAAATGTAAGAATCCGGTAAATTCAAGGAGAACTTATGGGAGTGGTGAGGTGAAACAGCAGAAGCCTCGGGGTGTGGAGAGGGCAGTTGTGGGGAAGAGAGAGGGTGATTTGCAGTGTGGGCAGGGGACACGAGGGGGGAAGTCGTTAGGTTATAGGAATCCAAGTGAACATTATTTTGATTATATAGATGATGATATACAGGATGCAAATAATGTTGTGTTTGAAAGAGCGCGAAATACAAGATCAGATAATTATGGAGTGGCTCGACAATATAAACGCGATATTATTAATTAGGCTTACCAGCAAGTTCGAGAGTAGGGAATATCCGAAATATTTCCTTTGGTTGCTTGAGAAGTTCTAAATTCTCTGCAAGAAGGATCGTTCGGGTAGTTGTCGGAGAATCGATCGTTATTTTTTAATTCTTCAAATTTGTCATAGTATGTTCGTCCGAGTCGTTTGTTATATGTTAATTCTTCTTTCATCCCAGTGACGTCATAATTGTTGTTGGGGTAGAATTGTTCAGGGTTTTCTGTGGATGTCGTTTGCATCATATCTTGTGCTTGTGGTTGTGGTTGTGGTTGTGGTTGTGGTTGTTGGGGCTGTTGGGGTTGCTGCATAGGGGGTTGGGCTACAGGCGCAGCTGCCGGAGGCTGCAATTGATTGGATCCGATATTACAACTACTAACACATTGCTTAACACAACTATTTCCTGGGTCAAAATAATTATTCAGAAATTGTTCTGTCTTCACTAAACGAGAAACGATATTGTAAATTAAAGCAGATAACAATACAAATCCGACAACAACTAGAAATATAAGTAACAAAGTGTAGATTATATTCATTTATTCTTTATAAAAGAGTATAAAATAATTTTTAAAATTTAATAGATGGAAAAATATATATATATATTCTATATATATAAACAATGGCAACACTTATTGGAAATTGTCGCGAATCGTGTCCTACATGTCCAAGTATAGGAACATTTAATAGATTAAATTATGATAATTGTGCTTATGATAAAAGAGTGAGGGAGAGTACCAGTCCTTTACAATATAGAATGGAAAGATTTAAGTATGAGAATTGTTCAAGATGTACTTTTAATGGGACTTTTTATGCTCCATTTGATCTTGTCAATCAGGAATCGGAATTGAGGAATATTACAAGGGCAGATTCAAGATGTCCCACTCGTAAATATAACCCGCAATGCAAGAGATCCGCACGGTGCCAAAGTCAAAGCTGGAGACCAATTATGCTTCAAAATATCGATACAAATCTCTCCCGAAGAATTAACATTAGGATGGAAAA